>Ga0180008_1000078_pt1 | contig 97422 bp, 88 predicted proteins | sample MM_PW_MetaG_FD_121121 | JGI IMG/M metagenome (GOLD analysis project Ga0180008, IMG submission 121121) | Groundwater microbial communities from the Aspo Hard Rock Laboratory (HRL) deep subsurface site, Sweden - MM_PW_MetaG | ecosystem: Environmental > Aquatic > Deep subsurface > Groundwater... | reverse complement strand
GCTTCGCGGTCCTGGACGGGCCGCCGCCCGGCCCCGAGACGCCGTACACGGGAAGGCTCGTGGCCTACGCGCGCTGGGGCGACTCGGAGGGATCCCGCCTCGCGATACTCTCCCGGGCCGCGCCGGCGGACGATGGCCAGGCGCCCGCCGGGAACGGCTTGTACGCGCGGGTCTACCGGCTGGGCGACGCCGGGGCCGTCCTCGAGGCCGAGCTCATCGGGCCTGACGGCTCCGGCGCGCCCGGGTCGGAAGCCGCCTTCTACAAGGACGCGATCTACGCGAGCGACGTCGACGGGGACGGCCGGGGGGAGGCCATGTTCGCGTACTCCTTGGACGACTCGCCGGAGCCGGGCCCGAAGCGCCTCGCCCTCGTCGCGTTCTCCGGCGGCCGCAGGATGTCCATAGCCGGCTCGACGCGGTACGATCCGGCGGAGGGCCCCCGGACCGCCGGGGCGGCCGTCCTGGACGAGGAGATGGCGGCGGCGCCGGAGGCTATCCGAGCCGAGGCCCTGGCGCTGTGGGACGAGGCTCAGTTCGACCTGGCCGAGCCGCCGGCCTTCCCGGGATTCTTCGAGCGCCGCCGCTTCGACGGAGCGACGTTCCGCGGCGAGGAACCGTTCTGGCGGCTCGCGCTCTTGCCTCAGTACATGCTGCTGGAGCTAGCGGGCGCCGAGAGGCCCGCGGTGATCCGCTACGAGTCGATAGCCTCGGACGGCCCCACGCTCACTATAGAGGGGAAAGGCGAGGTCGAGGCCTGGAACCACGGATTCCGCGTTACCCTCGTCGAGGAGGAGGCAGTAGCGCCGCACGGAGAGGCCTTCCCGTTCTCCGCCACGGTCGATTGGTCCGACGGGACGAGGCTCCTGGGATGGGGACGCCTAGCCGAATAGTATGCGCCTGAGATTAGCCTCGCTGAAGCTCAGGAGCTCCCGCATGGCGTCGCGCGCCCCGGCCTCGTCCCGCTCCTCGATGGCGTCGACGATGCGGGAATGGGCCGCGAAGATAGGCTCGACGACCGTGCGGTCGGCGTAGAATTCCTCCAGTATATCGCGGTAGATCCGCCTGAAGCTATTCATCAGGAGCGGATAGATCTCGTTACCGCTGGCTATCGCCACCGACACGTGGAACTCGAAGTCTATATCGGCCAGGTCGCGCGCGGCGGACTCGCGGACGGCCCCGCCCGGGGTAGGCGCCTCGCGGAACGCGCGCTCCCGCTCGAGGGTCCTGCGGAGCTCCGACAGGCCAGCCTCGCTCCGTCGCGAGGCGGCGAGCCTCGCCGTCTCGACCTCGAAGAGGAGCCGCATCTCGAGGATGCCGTCGAGCAGCGTCGGCGACAGCCTTCCCCCGGTATAGTTAAGGATAGAGAGCAGCATCTCTATCGATCCCTCGCGGCGGTAGTCGTTGACCCTGACGCCCTTCCGGCTCTCTATGGTCACGAGGCCCCGGGATTCCAGGGTCCTCAGGCCCTCGTGCACGACGGGCCTGGATATGCCGAATAGCGCGCCAAGGTCGCGCTCGGAGGGAACGCGATCGCCGGGCGAGAATTTCCCCGAGAGTATCAAGGCCTCGAAGCGCTCGATGAACTCGTCCTTCAGCGAACGCGGAGTGATGGGGCCGTAGGTATCGTCGCCCAAGGGAATCATAGCGGCTCCTCGAATACTGGTATAACCAGAAGCCAATCTATGCGCTTATTAATACTCGGTCAAGCGCAAGCGTCGGTGCTTCTTACGCGGTCTCCCCATCGACGGCGCGAGGAAGACGCCGAATCACGTAGCAAGGGCCGCCCGGAGAGGCGGCCGATGGAGGGACCCGTGTTGAACAACCTCAATTCCATCATTATCGAAGGCAACCTCGTCAGGGATCCGATCCTCAAGACCACGACGAACGGCCACCAGGTCTGCTCGTTCTCCGTGGCCTCGAACAGGTTCTACAAGCAGAACGATCAGACGGAGAAGGAAGTCTCCTACTTCGACGTGGAGACCTGGTCCAGACTGGCCCAGAACTGCGGGGAGATGCTGAAGAAGGGCCGCGGCGTCCGCGTGGTGGGGCGCCTGAAGCAGGATCGCTGGGAGGACCCGAACGGCAAGACGCAGGCGCGGGTGAAGATCGTCATTTATATTTATGACATAGTTTTTTAATTGCATATACCAAATATAATTAACTCTGTTTGGCATATTTTAACGACCATTAAAGGAATAACCAGAAAGGTTTATTAGTAAATATGGATTGAAACATCTGCAAGTGAAGGAAGGGCAATCTACAAAACACTATGTCAAAATCCATGAAGATTATACATCATTTTTCCTTTTAGTATTAGGATGTCGCAGAGCAGGACTACATGGACAACTTATGCCACTGGCTCACGGGCGAAGCAAAGGAAGCTCTGGTAGTGGGATATAATGGAGGAGCATAGACTCTGAAGAAGTGAAATGCTGTTTTTGAAGACCTTGCATATTGGTATGGACAATGGGCATACTAAATCATACAAGGAGAAAAAAATGATTGAAGAGGTTGTTTTTGTAGATTTCGAAAATATCTGTAGTTTAGATTCAGTTGAAATAAAACAAAAATCTAAAATTGTTATTTTTGTAGGCGTGAAACAAAACAAGAAAGCACTTGAGGTCGCTCAAAAATCCATTGAGATGGCTTCATCAATCGAACTCATCAAAGTAAAAAGCCAAGGACACAATGCCATGGATTTTTTTATTGCTTATTATCTTGGAACATATATTGAAAGAAATTCAAAGTTAAAGTATTTCATCTGTTCCAATGACCAAGGTTATGAACCACTTATTCAGCACCTATCTGAAAACGGTATTTTAATAAAGCGAATAGGTATAACAAAAGAAGAAAAACCAACAGTAGAAAAACCAAAAGAAGGGAAACTTAAAAAAGAAAAGCAAATAAAAGAACCCACAGATAGTAATTATCAAAAAGCACTCGCAAACATAATAAAATCTCCAACGACCAATAGACCAAGAAAAAGGGAAAGACTAATCGCACATTTACTCACTGCTTTAGGAAAAAATATAACAGTTGAGGAAGTTAGCGAGATTGTTGAACAACTGGTAAGCAACAAAATAATTTCTATTGATAAAGAAAAAGTAATATACGTTAAATAATTTAACATACACTATAGTAAGTCTATTTATCGCCATTGAAATTAAAGAAGTGGAGCATACGGTGGGTAATGAACTTGAAAAAGTGAGATGGATTTTTTACACACTGTTTTTTATCAAGCAGGAGTATTGTTATCAATAAGATTGATGTGAAGATTCTTTCAAAGTTTAGAATAATTCTATAAAAATTTGCTAATTGAGTGTATTCTATTTTTTAAGTAAAGGATAACAATAATGATTGAAGCAGATTTGTATAGAACAAGAAAAATCTCAGAACTTTTAACCTTTGTTGATTCAACTCTCGAAACAACGAGGAATGACAAAATTCAACTTCCGAACGCACGTCTTCATAAAGGATTATTCAATAAGTTTTTCAAGGAATTAGTGCCATTAAAATTATTTTGTGAGGAAGCCTACAAAAATAATTTTGAGTATAGCGTAAGACTGATTAAAGGAAATCAGCCTTATGATGCAGAAGTTGTTTCAGAAAATGGTTTTATTCACCGAATTGAACTAACTTGTTCATTTGATTGGAAAAAAGAATATGATGATGCTATTTTAATTAACAATCGTAGTTATGGTAAAATAGAGGTATGGGATTATTTATCTATAAAAACTATACAAGATTCCATAAAACAAAAAATACTCGAAGGTGCAAATAAGAAATCGTTGAGGGATTATGGAGATACGATTCTTGTATTGTTATTAAATACTTATCCTTATTATGACTTAACGAATGAAGCTGACTTGTCTGCTATTGAAGAAATATGTGCAGAGATACAAATACTTCAATTCAGAGTCAAGGAGTTGTTTTTATTAACATGGGGAATTAAAACTGAAAAATCTTTGTTGAAGAAATTAAAATAGGCTTGTGAAATTTATGCCGCTCTCGATTCCCACTTCTTCGCCAGTTTGTAAAAAGTTGTTCTGGACAACTCAAGTTCTTTCATCGCGGCAGTTGCAGTAATCTCTTCTGCCTTCCATCGGAGATAAGTAGCTTCCCAGTTTTCGGGGAATCAATTTTGGACAGGATAAATATTTCAATTAAGTTTATATCATTGATTTATGAGAAGGCAAAGTCCGAGATGAATGGTTTCACTTAGGGAAGGAGTTGAGGCTGTGAGGAGGGGTATTTCAAATTCTCTAATCAAAATTGTCCCTTACCCGATTTGCTTCATTTACAAAATAATCGCATAATAGAGAATTGCCGCCAGAGCGATAAAATCCTGCAATCGAACGAAGCGTCAATTCAAGTTTATCCTTTTGCGGATGCAGTTCTTTCACTATCTTAAGTGATAATTCTATTTCATCTGACTCAACAGCAATTCGAAGTCTATTATGTAATTCCATTTCTTTCCCAATGTATTCATATTCAAATGGAGATGATTGCCAATAGTAAGAACAAGGAAACGAATTATTAGGCAATACATAAAATGATAATACATCTTTTCGATTTAGAGTGCGTAAAATACCAGATAAAAGTGATGCAAGTTCAATTCCGTTTGAATCTGATTTACAGAAATTCCAATATCGGTGAGTAACTATGCCATTCTCAAGAATAGGATTGAAATACCAATATCCTTGTTTTAGACAGCATAAAATGTTAATAGGTGGATTTATTTTAGATTCATCACAAGCGGTAAGATATTTTTCCAACTCATTTGTATTTGATGTATCAGAGGCAAAAGCAAAGTAAGCCGTAATAATTCTATGTTGATTATCTGGGTCATTTGATTTTAAGTTTCTAAGTATTTTGAAGTTATCATTCGTCTTTCTTATATCATTTAATGTTGAGGTGCTTTTTACTTCTATGACATAATATACAGATTCAAAAGGATATATTCCAAACTTTCCTGCTTCATCCCCAAAACCTACTCTTGGCGTTTGATGTTTATCATAAATTATTATATCCGTCTGGGTTGATATAGTCCCATTTGCATCCTCTATAAATCCTCGCCCTACATCAAAATCCATGGGCAAAAATTTCTTAATAAACGCGGCAATAATATCTTCACGAGCAGAACCTTTCTCACCCTGATGAGACAAATCACCTGCGATTTCATACCATGAAAACAATTCAAATATTGCTCTGTCCATAGACTTCTTGATAAAGTTTTCACTCATCTGGTTTTCCCCTTATCAAGCCGATTCGTTTTTTGCCAACTTGTAGAATGTAGTTCGTGTCATACCCAGTTCTTTTATGGAGGCAGTAGCAGTTATCCTGCCAGACTTCCACTCATTAACAATTCTGTCCCAGTTTTTTGGTTTAGCGGCTTTGGGGCGTCCTAAATGTTTCCCTCGACGCTTTGCTGAGTCAATTCCAGCCTTCTGCCGCTCCAACAGTGTGGAGCGTTCCAGTTCAGATAAGATACCAGCAAATTGTATGAAGGCTCGTCCCATGGGAGTTGATGTATCAATTTTTTCTGATAAGCTAATAATTTTCACTTCTTTTTTTTCAAGTGTATCTACAATTTCAAGTAAATCCCTAACATTTCTGGCGAGCCGAGAAAGGCTGTCGATGTATAAAATATCACCACTTCGGACATAATCGAGCATAGCAATAAGACCTGCTCGATTGGTGTCTTTACCAGAAGCCTTGTCTTCAAATACCCTTTCCACACCGATATTTTTGAAAGCATCAATTTGTCTGTCGAGGCATTGTTCCACTGAAGATACCCGCTGATATGCTACCAAAGCCATAATGCCTCCTGTTCGTAAAGGTCAAATTCATTATAGCACATTCGGAAATATAAGTCAAAAATCCTTTACGAACATACATACATATGTATGTAAAGGCATACCTTTAGGAACTCGAAATATGCGTAATTTTCTGCATTTTCGGCATTTGATTGCCAAGATAACTAAAAGGAGAATTCAATGGATAAGTCAGGGGTAATAACGAACGTTGCAGACTGTTCCGCGACCGATACCGTCATCATAATCATAAAAAACAAACGCCAGCGGAATCAAATAATTGAGAGTTTAATCCAACTTGGCGACAGGGTGGTGGATTACCATAGCCAATCACAAATGTATTCAGTCGCTGATATCTGGGGCATTCCTCATAGACTTATGATTTTCAGTTATAGAGATTATTACGAAAACAGGAAATCAATAACCAAGCATCTATCGACCAATAAGACAATGGATTTTCCCCTGATATTGGTTTTCGGTCGTTGGTGGAGAAAACTACCAAATCATCCCGCCATGATTGATGGGGATGATATAACGCCTGACGCTCTTTGCAGAATGTATTGGGTGGCTCGGGGTCAATATAATAAAGGGTGGCGTTTGGTATGAGACTGGACACAACCCAAGGGCATTCCTACCACAACACAGTAGTAATAGCATTCGCTAATGAACGATTGAGAGCCATGATGATGAAGTCATTCTCAAAACACAATCGGGTTATCGACCCGTATGAAAAATCACCAATTCAAGTATCAACCATTCTGGATATGCCCTGCTTCATTCACTTCCTCGATTATGAAACCTACCTTTCTTTCGAAGATAAAATCATTGAGAATTATCGGGATTGCGATATTGCCGCAACGCCGCCGTTAGTAGTTTATGGCAAAGATGCCAAACTTTTTAGCCACCCGTTGATAATTGATGCTCTAAAAGTAGGGGCGGACTTTTGCCGACGATTTTATCGCAACACCCGCCGAAGGGCAAAGCGAAAGGAGGTTCTATGCTCTTACACTTGAATGATAATTGGAATCCCTGCCAAGTAGCAGTCGCAATCGCCGATGAAGATTGGCGAGAATTTATTATCACAAGACTGTCGCCCCGCAACGAAATCTATGACATATATCAAGACCCTGACCATTTACTGCCAAGGCTTTTCGAGATTCCTTCTTTTTTCATCATCATGGATTACAGAGCCTATAAGAAGGTTGAAGAAGATTTGAAGGATTATCGAGACCCAGAAGTTATCGAGGGAATCGTCCCAATCCTCGTTTATGGCGTCAGGGCGGAAGGTCTTATTAAACATCCTTGCCTAATCGACGGCGACTCGACCCATCCCACCATGGTCAGCCAGTTTTTTCTCAACTGCCGTAGAAAAGCACGAAATCTGTAAATAATTTCCAAATATCGCAAGCAAGAATGCTTTCGCCTCCGTATATGGGGTATCCACCAAGGAGGATACCGATGATACGCCAAACCTATGCCCAAGTCCAAATCCAAGCCTTCCAATGCCCTCGTTGTTGCACATACAACTTAATCAAGTCTGAAAACCCCGACATTTATTTTCTATGTCCAGACCCGCAGTGTGGGTATGTCATTTGGGCAAGACCTCCTGCTACCTTAAATCCTACCCATAAAATAAATTAGATATTCATATTGTTGGTTGTTGACAGTTGTTAATTTACAACTGATACTATTCTCATGCAAATCGCAACCGAACAAGTTTTTACACTACAGGAATGCAGTGCCTACTTGAGACTTCCCACCAGCACACTTTACCTATTGGCTCGCAATCGAAAGATTCCATCAGTCAAGGTTGGAAAGCATTGGCGATTCCGTAAGGAAGCCCTCGACCAATGGCTCGATGGGAAAGATGTCTTGTCTAATACCAAATAGAAATAATTACTGAAGGTGATGAAGGAGATAACATGAAACTTACAGACAGCGAAAAAAGAGACATTCAGCGGTTAATTGATGCAGACAAGCCCCTCCCAGATAAATACCGCTTTCTTCTATTTGATGACAAACGAGAAGTAGAACTTGTTTGGAATGGCAAGACAAACGACATTTGCAATATAGTCCTACCCTTTCAAGTCATTGAGCAGGTCGATGAACCTCGGAAAAGCAATGCACCGACGGATATGGAAGGTTCACTTTTTGACTTTCGTGGAAGACAGAAGTCAGGTTGGACAAATAAACTAATTTGGGGTGATAATAAACTAATTCTTTCTTCTCTCAAGAACGGCTCAATGCGAAATGAGATAGAAGAGGCTGGTGGTATCAAGCTCATCTACATAGACCCGCCATTTGATGTTGGTGCTGACTTCTCTATGGATATTGAATTTGGTGAAGATACCTTTACTAAAAAAGCGAATGTCCTTGAAGAACTTGCTTATAGAGATACTTGGGGGAAGGGTGCTGATAGTTTCATTGCGATGATATATGAACGACTTGTGCTAATGCGAGATTTACTTGCAGATGATGGAAGTATTTATGTTCATACCGATTACCGTGTAAATAGTCATATACGATTAATACTTGATGAAATATTCGGCAAAGAAATGCTTCAAAATGAAGTAATATGGTGCTATCGTGGCATGGCAGTATCAACAAGTCATTATGTAAGACGACATGATAATATTTATTATTATTCGAAATCTAAAAAATATCCTTTTTACTGGGACAGAATTACTGAACCCCTTATGGAAACAACTGAAGATAAATATAAATATAAAGATAAAGATGGAAGAAATTTCAGGTTACATGGTAGAAATATCCAAGGAAGTCCAATTCAAAACCATACTGATATAGAAATTAAGTGGCTTGAAACAAATCCAGAATTATGTCGTGTGGATTATTTAGATGAGAAAAAAGGAACTAAACCAAGAGATTGGTTTCTTATGGATTATATTAATGTTATGTCTTCTGAAAGAGTTGATTATCCTACACAAAAACCAGAAGCTTTACTTGAACGTATAATAAAAGCAAGTAGTAATGAGAATGACATTGTTGCTGACTTTTTTTGTGGTTCAGGAACAACAATGGCAGTAGCAGAAAATCTTAACCGAAAATGGATTGGAACAGACCTTGGAAAGTTCGCAATTCATACAACTCGCAAAAGGCTGATACAGGTTCAGCGTTCGCTTAAAGAAGATGGGAAAGACTACCGTGCATTTGAAGTATTAAACCTTGGTAAGTATGAGCGGGCTCACTATATCGGAATAAACTTGAACCTCCGTGAAGAAGAACAACAAAAGCAACTTGCACAAAAAGAATCTGATTTTATATCACTTATCTTGAAAGCCTATAAAGCAGAGTCAGTCGAAAACTTCAAGTGCTTCCATGGAAAGAAGTCTGGTAGGCTGGTTTCCGTCGGACCCGTCAATCTACCTGTAACACGGCTCTTTGTTGAAGAGATAATACTTGAATGTCGAGAAAAGCGAATTAGCCGTGTGGATATTCTCGCCTTCGAGTTTGAGATGGGTCTGTTCCCAAATATCCAAGAAGAAGCAAAAGCCAAAGGTATTGACTTGGCTCTAAAATATATCCCTCGTGAAGTTTTTGATAAAAGAGCCATCGAAAAGAATCAGGTTATCTTCCATGATGTTGCATACATTGAAATGAAGCCACATCAGAAAAAGAATAGTGTTGCAATAGAACTTACAGATTTTTCTGTTTTCTACTCACAGGATTCTATCGAGAACGCTTCAACCACGTTGAAAGAAGGGAAAAACAAAATTGTCGTTGATGGCGGCAAAATAATTAAAGTAAGCAAAGACAAAGACGGTATCATTACACGGGAAGTTTTGACAAAATCATGGAAAGACTGGATTGATTATTGGAGCGTAGATTTCGACTTTGAGACCAAACGAGAAATTGTTTGGGTCAAAGACGAAGCAACAGGAGAAATAGAAGAAAAATGGACAGGAGATTTTGTATTCGAGAATGAATGGCAGTCATTCCGAACAAAAGGCAGTAGGGAAATAGAATGGAAAACTCCTTTCCATGAACTTGCAACTGGTAGAAAAAAGATTGCTGTAAAAGTTGTAGATATTTTTGGTAATGACACCATGAAGATTATTGAAATAACTGTAGGTGGCAAATAATGGGTATCCATTCTTCATTCCCGACCTCCCCGTATGATATTCTTGAACCAGATTATAGGTGGTTCCCCGCTGACGAAGCATTGCGAACATCGAGTTATCAGAAACTGCTTCCGCCACTTGTATTTAAGATTCGCAGGGAAGTAAAAAAGTGGAGAGATAATTGCTACGATGGTGCATCTGAAACATCCAAGGCTCTTCTGAAATGGTGGTTCTCTACTGAACACCTGATTCCAAAGTCAGATGGAACAATGTTTGATTTCCAGTATTATTTCGCTCAAAGAGAAGCAATAGAAAGCATTATATATTTATATGAAGTAGTCAAGGTTAAGGACAGATTCGATTTAATGAGATTTGATTCATCCAATGCTGTATCGACTTCGATGTTTGACGAGGACTGGTTGCGTCTTGTCATAAAGATGGCGACAGGCAGTGGTAAGACGAAGGTTATGAGCCTCGTTATCGCATGGTGCTATTTCCATAGATTGTATGAAACGGGCTCTAATCTTTCTACCAACTTTTTAGTAATCGCTCCAAACATTATTGTCCTTGACCGCTTGCGAACTGATTTTGATGGACTGAAGATATTCTGGAACGACCCAATACTTCCAGACAATGGACATGAAGGACAAAACTGGCAAGATGACTTCCAGATGACAGTCCATATTCAAGATGAGGTATCTATTGTTCGCAGAAGTGGGAACATTTTTTTGACAAATATACATCGCGTATATTCGGGAAATGAAATAGATGCAAGTTTCGATGATGACGATACGAATGATTACTTCCTTGGGAAAAAACCAGTGGGGAAAACTAATGACTCAAAAATAGACCTTGGCGTCATCGTTCGAGAAATTGATGAACTAATAGTAATAAATGATGAAGCACATCATATTCATGACCACGACCTTGCTTGGTTCAAGTCAATAGCTGATATTCATAACAGACTGAAGCAAAAAGACCATTTCCTGTCTTTGCAAATAGATTTAACTGCTACACCAAAGCATACAAATGGAGCGATATTCGTTCAGACCATTTGCGACTACCCCCTTGTTGAAGCAATAACTCAAAATGTGGTCAAGCATCCAGTATTGCCTGATTCAGCGAGCAGGGCAAAATTATCAGAAAAACAGAGTTCTCGATTTACAGAAAAGTATGCAGATTATATTGCTCTCGGTGTTGAGGAATGGCGTAAGGTTTATACCGAACATGAGAAGATGGGGAAAAAAGCAATTTTGTTTGTCATGACAGATGATACAAAGAATGCGGATGATGTTGCTAAATATCTTGAAACAAGTTATTCCGAATTCAAAGATGCAACACTTGTCATTCATACAAAAAAAAATGGTGAAATTTCGGAATCAGATTCTGCAAAAACCAAAGATGAACTTGAAGTGCTTCGTAAAGCATCAAATCAAATTGATAGTTGGGAGAGTCCATATAAAGCGATAGTCTCAGTCCTCATGTTAAAAGAAGGTTGGGATGTTCGTAATGTAACTACTATTGTAGGTCTTCGTGCATATGGAGTTGAAAATAATATACTTCCAGAGCAAACGCTCGGAAGGGGCTTGCGGCGTATGTATGTCGGAACTGACACAACCGAATATGTCAGTGTAATCGGCACGAACGCTTTCATGGATTTCGTTGAATCAATTCAAAACGAAGGTGTTACCCTTGAACGAAAGCCAATGGGAACAGGCACTGACCCTAAAGCACCAATAGTTATTGAGGTTGATAAGGAAAACACAAAAAAGAATGTCGATGCACTGGATATTGAAGTTCCCGTGCTAACGCCAAGAATTTTCCGTGAATACAAGAAGCTTGAAGAATTGAATCCTGCCTCATTTGATGTGAAGAAGGTGAAATACAAAAAATTCTCTGAAGAAGAAAAACGAGAAATAGTTTTCAAGGATATTACGACAGGCGAAATCAATCATACTACACTTCTCGATTCTCTTAATGCGATTGATTATACAAGCGTGATTGGCTATTTCTCACAGACCATAATGAAGGATTTACGTCTTGTATCTGGATATGATGTCTTGTATGGAAAAGTCAAAGACTTTATTTCCAACTATCTTTTTGAGAATGTAGTCGATATTGAAGACCTAAATACTCTTCGTAATCTTTCCGAACTTGAGGCTACCAAAACTATCGTCGAGACCTTCAAAAAACAAATAAACGCATTGACCATCAAAGACAAGGGGAGTGCGGAAATCAAGGATTATATCAAACTTAAACAGACTCGCCCATTTGTGGCAAAAGAACAAGGCTATCTGATTCCACAGAAAAGTGTATTTAATAAAATAATTGGAGATAGCCATCTTGAACTACTTTTTGCTTCATTCCTTGAGAAATGTCCTGACGTGATTTCGTATGCAAAGAACTTTTTTGCTGTCAATTTCAGGCTCGACTATGTTAATGCGGATGGAAACATTTCGAATTATTACCCTGATTTCATTGTTAAAACAGGGGTAAGAGAAGTCTATATTGTCGAGACTAAAGGACTTGAAGATTTGGATGTCCCATTGAAGACAGCGAGACTAAAACAATGGTGCAAAGATACCAACGATGCCCAGAAGAAAGTCAAGTTCGACTTTGTTTTTGTAGAGGAAGAGGACTTTAAGAACTATAAGCCTGATTCGTTCGCAGGGCTTGTCAGTAATTTCAGGAAATATAAGGATGATTAAATAAATTGGCAAAAATAAGCGGTATTGAACAACGGCATATTGAAGCCGTTCTCCAAATGAATGACGGGTATGTTCTTGATTTTACAAATGCTACTTTCAGTGATTTTTTCAGAGAATTCAGTATTGATATTGATGATGCTAAATACAAAGAAAAGGGAGGTGGAAAAGCAAAGCGACTTATTTCATTTATCCAATTAGAAAACGACCCACTTGTGGCAAGAGTATTGAAAAGATTAGTTGAATATGCCCATGATTTTCATAAGAGTATGCAATCATCATTCTCGGACCAAGAGAATTATTCATTGGATAATATATTTGTTACAATCGAAAAGTTAGAATCAAAAACGAAAGTCATCGACATCGAGGCTATTGAGCCAACTTCAACTGAAGATGAAGTAAGCCAAGCATTTGAGTCAATCAAGGCATCTATTGATAGGGATTCCCCAGAATCAGGACTTGACCATTTACATACTTTGCTCGTTCATTTTATTCGTGGATACTGCGATGCACATAGCATTGCATTCATTAAGGATGAGCCATTGAACGCCATCTTCGGAAAATATGCAAAGTGGCTGGAAGCGAATCATCAACTTGAAGCACCCATGAGTCTGGCAATTATGAAGTATTCTATATCATTACTTGAGAAGTTCAATTCTGTTCGTAATGACCAAAGTCTCGCTCATGCCAATCCTTTATTGAATTACAATGAAGCAATTTTAATTTTTAACAACATCACAAGTTTGGTGAGATTTATTAGGTTTATCGAAAACAGATAATCACTTACAGTCTTGATTAACCCAAGAGTTTTAGAAAGGCATGAGATTGGAGCATTAAAATGGATGATGAGTTTAATGAAGAACAGCATACTGCATACCATGAAGCGGCTCATGCTGTAATTGGTTATCGAATTGATGTTGAAGGTTATGAGATTTCGATTGTTCCAAATAAGGAAAAGGGAAGTGTTGGCTATCATGCACAGGAACCATGGGATTTAACAGAAAAGAGTGCGAGAAAACAAATAATTATTTACCTTGCTGGCATGGAAGCAGACAGGATTGCTTTCAATGGAATGATTCCATTGGGAGGTGATGAAGATGAAGAGATGGCTACTTTTTTACGGCAATATCTCAGTAGTGGTGAAACTCTTGAAATGCTAAGAATTGAGGCTATGAAGATTGTTAGAAAGAATTGGAAACACATTTCCGCCGTCGCTGAAGAACTACAGAATGCTAAAATACTATGCAAGGAAGAATGGGAACTTATTGTCGATTGGATAGATGAGAAAAAAAACTGGAAGGAAAAACTTCAATTTTTCAGAATGAATGACTTGCCAATGAAATCAAATAAATAATTTCTCTACAAACATCATATTATACTCCTGAACACAAGATAATTCCATGAAGTTCCATGAGGTTATTAAAACCCTATTCCCCAAACCAAATCCAGAAATCCCCTTGAGCAGACTTTATGGTTATCAGCGAGATGCCAAAGGCAAAATGCAGATTGTTGCTGAGGAAGGTAAAATTATCACTGCGGTTATCACCGCACTTTCTTCACACACAACAAAAGCCACAGACTCAATTCTGAATGACCTTCTACAAGAATTATTATTAAATAACATTCGTAACAGGTCAGGTAAAAACTGGACGAAGCAAACCCTGCTTTCGCTCATTCGCCCCATTTACGCTGGCGTGGCTGTCAGTAAAATGGGTGTTTGGAAGACTTCGAAAATCTATCCGCCGATAGTCAGTGCATCGCAAGTAAAAACCGCCTTGAGGCGACTAAAAATGCAAAAAGCGGCATAAGACTCGAAAATTAAGGCTTGCCAGCAGAGAATCACGGGGTCGTAGTGCGGTCGAAGGAGGCTTTAGCATGATTGGATATTCCGACACTCTTTTGCGTTGATTTAAGAGACCTTATGCCCCATAAAGGTTATCCAAATAGGAAGTCGTCATCAACTCTTCATATTTCTTAACATCGTCAAGTCTATTAGGGTCATGAAGCCAAGATATATGTAATGCGGTTCGAATCTTATCCGCAACAAATAATCGCCTTAATTCTTCAAATACAACACACCCATTAACCATGAATGTTGTATCAAGATTTTCTCCCCAAGCATTTTTTATTTCTTCCTTTAATCTTTCAACATTAAAAAGTATTTCTTTAATGTCCTCTTCTATACTCTTATCTGCTTGTATGAGTGTTTTATAGTAACGGATATCCAATGCTGGATTGCTAAAAACTACCAACTTGAATCCAGCTTCATACGGAGGAAATTGAACAACGATACCATTTTCTGATAATCGCATTATGATATATTTTCGAAGTGCCTTTGCTTTTTCTTGTTTCCAAGATTTCATAAACCCTCCTTCGTATTTCAGCCATACTTAATAAGAGTAGTATATATTCAAGTCTTATATTTTACAATAAAGTAATTACAACCAACTATTCTACACAAGAAAGCCGCTAAAAGTTGCGGCCATTGATTCAGATGCTCATGTCGTTGTTACTGTTTCTTTTTGCTTCAACTCAAATTCATTATCGTCCATCATCGCAATAATAGCATTAGTAGTAATTTCTTTGAACTCCGAAGGTCTTATCATATCACCCCAAAGAGAACCTTCCAGACAAATACAATCGGCGGCATTGTATAGTAGTTTATCAGGGTCAGCCGTAAGCCAGAGTAGCTGGACATCTGTGATTGTTTTCAATCTACCTTCTTCTATTAAAGATTTTATCTGGGCTGTCAATTTTTTTCTCTTCATAATGTTAAACAGATTGTTTTTTACGATTGCCTTTTCAACCAGTTCATCCGAGTAATACTTACAATACTCTTCCAACTTTTGCCAGCGATATGCAGTGATGTTTGAAGCGAAGCTATCGAAATTCATTAGAAACATAATCAAACTTCCGTCTTTATACCACCAAGTTTCATCCCAATAGTCGTGTAAGTAAGAAACGGCTTCGAGCAGTTTTTCTTTATTGTCTTCAAGTTCTTTTGTCATCGACATAAGTTTTGCTCGATGCTTTAAGGCATTCACGCTTCCTTTCTTGAAAAAATCCCATATTTTTGCTTTGATAACTTCAAGACTTACATCTGATGGTAATTGATATTGTGAAATGTCTGCTGGACGCTTGGGTTTTCTCTTCTCCTCGTATTCGGCTTCCAGTCGTTCTTCTTCTGCAATCTCCTCTGGCGTAGGGGTATATGAATCCGTTTCACAATTATCATCAACGGCAGAATCGGGCGGAACTTTCTCATCATGTAAATCTATATTTCCTTTTATATCTGTATCATATGTCTGATGCTCTCCCTCTGTTTCCTGAAGTTCGGTTGTTCCAACCGAACCAGAAAAATTGTCGGCTTTAGCCGACAAGATGTTAATATAGTCTTGAATTAGTGTTGTAGTAATGTTATTAGATGACCTACCTTGAGATTGGGCAGTATCTAATTTGGAACTGGACAATTCTGGTTTTGATACTGGGCAATCCGTTGATTTGTCCTTCTTGAAATTGTAGTGCCTTTTATCTTTTTTTCTTTTGTCCGCAACCATTAAAAATGCTTTAGACTTCATCAAATTATACTCATCCGCATCCATTTTTGAATACTTAATAATTTTTTCATACAATCCATTTAGTGAATATCTATATCCAGTGCTTTTACATCCAACTTCTGGCGTATGGATAGTATCGTATTCAGCGGCAATCAGATGCTTTTCAACCAATGCTTTTCTTGTATTAAAAATCATACCATGCGACCAAAATAAATCTCGGGCTATTTGATAATCATGTATTCGCATATTTGGCAAGCCTTTCCATTGCTGAAGATACGACAGGAATAAAAACTCGTTTTCATTCAATCCAAGTATGCCAAATGAGTTAATAAAATAGTTGGATGTCTGGGTATAATTGCCCAACATCAATTCTTCATAATCACTCAACTCTTCCGACATTTTTCCTTTCCTTTCTTTTTTCATTGTTTTCTCCTTATGAATAAAAAAGCCATACCAAAAACAGGTTGGGGCTGTTTTTGGTATGGCTGAAAGACAACAGATTTGATTCTCTACTAAATAATCCCCAACAGATTATTTAGCATTATGTGTAAAAATGTATCGGTTTTATGTTAGCAGTTCTCCCTCTGTTTCCGTCAGTTTCGGCGGTATTATCTAAATGTGTTTAATGTGTCAAAGTTAAGTATGCTTATTTCTAACTATTATTTTTCCCGCTCCTCGAAAGAAGCCAAAAAAATAAAATTAAAATTTTATTTTCGTCCATTCCAATCTAAATAAAAACCATCAAAATAAATTAGAACTCCATTCTCAAACTCAGATTTTCTATATAATTGCCCATCAGTTGCATACGCTTCAAAAACTCCATGTCTTATCCCGTCCTTGAATCGCCTAACAGTTCTCAGTTTTCCATTCGGATAGTAGCCTCGTTCTTCTGTAAGAATGCTGGTTTCTGTCTCATCCTTGGTTTCAATTTCTGATAACATATACCCTCCTAATTAAGTATGCTTTTTTCAGTCGATTATCTTTTCTTCATATCGTTTGCTGTCTTGATTGTTAATATCATCCAAAATCAGTCTTGCCAAAAAAGCATACATGGGCATTGAACGAGCAACTGCCAGTGTTTTGAGTGATTTATGGACGCATCGCGGAATTTTCAGGGTCATTTCATTGTTTTTGTTTTCCATACACTTATCTTGCATGAAAAACTACGAAAATGAGTAATTTTAATAATATATTTCTCAACGATACCTAAAGCCTACGCACATACATACCCTTGCGAGGCGCACTTTATGTATGTAGGTATATGTATATCTGTATATGTATATAAGGATAAAGTTATATGTATATGCTTACGGTATAGGCAAGAGGCTTACAATATTGCCAATGAGCGGCAGGAAGACAGGCGAGTGGTATTTAACTATTTTGAAATGCAAATGGATTTAGTTATTTTTCAAATAAAAATCCAGTATATGCAACTGGATACTTTTCTTTAAGCATATCGCTCAATTCTTTTTCCTCTGCGATTTCCAGTATCTCTTTTGCCTCAACTATTTCAAGTATTGGCTTAAAATTCTTTTTTGTGCAAATCGAGTCATCAATACAATCGACATTGAAAACCAAACGGATGCAAGCCTCGTTTTGTATATAATAATGTTCAACGTTAATATATGGATAGATTTTAGGCTCTTTGATTATTTCCAAAATGAAATCAGCAGTGCGTGTATCATATTTCTTACCGCTATATTCACCAGATTTATGAATCAAACCCTTATAGGTAAGGTTTTTTATTTTCCGCATTCTTACAGTTGCCGCGATTACCGTTGTCCAATCAGATTCAAATTCTTTTTCAAGGTAATAAGTCATTTCATAAAAAAGTTGTTCATTAGCCCCACCAGCCTTCATACGCTCAATGTAAGCGTCTTCTTGTTTTAGGAGTTTAACATTCTTTTTTTGAATTTCTTTTATTCGCTCTGCTCTTTTAATTCGTTTTTGAAGTATTGCCTTCGTTAGTTTAGCCCACTCAGGTTTCTTATCGACAAAATTAACATCATACACCATGATGCCATCCATATATATTCTTTTCATTATCATCTCCTTCATCAATCTTCAGAAGCATATATGATAAATAGTATTCATGCAAATTTTGATAATCAGCACTATCCAGACAGATAATATAAGTAGGCTATTGCCAGCTCTTCACCGCCCTCAAAACAGAGAGTTAAAAGCAATCGTTTATGTAACGTATTCAAATTCATGAAATTATCTTATTCAGTCTTGCCAAATTTTTGGATCAAATCTTTAATTAACAATTCTTCTTCATTATTTAATGTTTCTCCGTCTAATTTTCTACCCAATAGTTCAAACCAACTATCAGTATCCCCTATATTTATTCCTTCCATCGTTGCTTCAATTTCTGCTTTGTTTAGGTTATCCACTACATCAGCCAGTATAAGCATTAGTTTCTTATCAAACTCTCCATTTTTTTTCATTGCATCCTTTTTTTTATCGAGTTTCTTATCTGCTCGGAATTCTTTTTTTAGTTCAGCATAGTCATCTTCAATCTCCCTACCATCAATCAACCGCACATAAAGACAACCATCCCCTACTGTCGCTAACTCAACGACTTCTCTTACCATAATCATTCTATCTTTTTCTTTCGCATCGAAATATCTTTGGATATTTTCATAACTAAAATTAGCAACTATTTTTGATATTTTCATTTCTTCTTTTTCTATTCCAGTCCTTAATCGAATCAGTGTTTCTTCCAACTGTTTTCTTTCTATTTTCCTTTCCTTGAGTCGAAAAATAAGCGAATCATCATCGTCATTTTCGATAGCGTCGATAAGCCTTTTAATTTTTTTATTTACATCATCACATCTCTTTTTAATTTCTTCCACCTCAGATTCTACATCTCGTTTATCTTCCATAAATGTTGTAATCATTTTATTGTATATTTCTTTTGGATTTTCACTCATTGCACTCAAATAAACATCATCGAAAAACCAATTAATAACCTGATAACTTAATGTTTTATTTATCTGGTCTTTACATTTTAGTGAATTGTTATGATAGTAAGCATGACCATTCGGCGGTTTATTTGCGTGAAAAAAATACCCTGAGTTGCAATGCTTACATTTTAATAACCCAGATGCAATATGCGAGGCTGGTCTCCCAATTACAAACGATTTCTGCGTAGATTGAGTGGGATATTTCCGTTGCACCTCATCAAAATCTTCAAGAGTTACAATTTCCTCAGTGTATATTTTGGATTTTATTCTATTCCTGCTCTTATCGAGTGTATAGGAGGTATATTCTAATTGATGTAACATATGATAGATGGTTAAAAAACTGAAATACCGTCCGTTTTTCGTTCTTTTCCCCATCTCATTCAAACGCAAGCAAATTCGATTGACTGGGACTAACTCCAATAAATACCATTTATATACGTCTTTTATTACGCTTACTTCTTCTTTTACCGAAAACCATTTCCTTAATGGTCTATTTCTATACGCTCCAACAATATCAAAATCATAACCGTATAATTGGCGAAAAGTGTTTCTACCATCATTAATAACTATCGCCTTCGTCTCTTTGGTTTTTTTCCGTATTTTTCTTCTGTCGGACTCGCTAATCAGGGAGGCAAAACCATATTCCAAAAAATCAGAGTCTGACTCGTAATCAATTTCTTTATCACCTACAAATAACCTAACTTGATGAAGACTACACAAATCCCAGAAAGTAGCCGCTTCTCTTATATTTCGTCCTAAGCGGTCATTTTCATTCGCCCATACAATAGTTACCTTACCCCCTTCTATGTCTTTTTTTAATCGAGTCCAGTTCGTTCTATCAGAGCGACTTCCACTTTCAATATCCTCATACAGCGTCAGGTCTTCGCCCAAATGCTTTGCAAATAACTTGGCTCGGTCTCTCTGATTGGTTGTTGAGTCATTTTCGGACTGCATTTTTGTTGATACTCGGACATAAGCGGCTACCATTCACCTATTATACAATATCTATGTATAAAATCAATACAAGACCATAGTGGCCGAGCACGTGGAGTTCAAGCCCCTGTTCAAGCGCGACGAGGAGGACGCTGCGGCGCCCGAGACGGCCGGGCAGGAAGAAGAGCTACCGGCGGAGGCCGTGTTCTAGCCCGGCGCGCCAGGCTCGGGAGCTCGCGCCCGGGCCTAGGCCCGTATCGATATGGCGTCGGTCCGGCAGAGAGGGACGCAGGCGGAACAGCCGACGCATAGCCTCTCGTCGACGACGCAGGCGTCCCCGTCTACGCGGATAGCGCCCGAGACGCAAGCGTCGACGCATCGGCGGCACGTGACGCAACGGGCGCGCTCTATGAGGGCGGCGCTCACTCGTAGACCGCTCACTCGTATACTTCGGAGCCGGGCCTATGCCAATCGGTGCTCTTGAAGCCGCCTCGGCCGGGGCCGAATAGCTTAGGCTCATCTTCGCCTATGCCGCCGCCCAGGGTTTCCTGGAGCTCGGTCGTCGCCCAGCGGAGGGAAGCCAGCACCTCGTCCTGGGCCTGGATCATCCTGCCGGAAGGGCCCGAGACGCTCAGGGCCCCGGAGAAGCCGTAGCGGGGAAGGTCCAGGGGCATGGCGTAGCATATCAGGCCCGGCTCCAGCTCCTCGTCGTCGATGGCCCACCCCCGGCGGATGGTCGTGTCTATCTCCTCCAAGAGCCTCTGGGGATCGATTATTGTCTTAGGCGCCACGGCCGAGAAGTGATTTTCCGTAATATACTGGGCCCGCGCCGCCGTCGACAGGCGCGACAGAATGCACTTGCCGCCGGCGGTGCAGTAGAGCGGGAGCCGGTCCCCGGGATTGGTCCTCAGGCGCAGGGCGCGACCGCCGTCGGCCTTGGCGAGGTACATGAGCTCCGAGCCAACCAGCGCGGAGAGATTGGCCGTCTCGCCCGTCGCCCTGGCCACTTCCTGCAAAATGGGCTTGACCCTATTCGCGATATTCTCCGTAACCGGGACGCGGCTCGCGAGCTCGAGCAAGGCCAGGCCGAGGGTCCAGTCGCCCTCCCTGCGCTCCACCACGCCCTTCTTCTCCATAGCCGCGAGGTACCGGAGCGCGGTCGCCTTATCCCATCCCGTATCGCGCGACAGCCTCGCGAGAGAGGAACTGCCGGCTCTCGCGAGATGGAAGAGTAATTCGAATGCTTTTAATGCCGACTCGCTCATAGCCCCACGTTTCTATGGTAAAAACGGATTTGGCATAAAATGAAACGCCAGTTTACAAACTATCCGTAGGCCGAGGCTCTGTCAATAGAAATTATAGACTAAAGCCCGAGGCGGGGCTCGCCGGGGATGGGTTTAGCGCTATTCATATAGAAACAGTTTGACAACGCCGAAAAGCCTTCCTAACATGACGTAGCGCCTAGGCGGACAGGTGCGTCGCCGTCGCGCAAAGGAGGACTACGATGAAGAAAGCGTTACCAGTCATCGCGATGCTCGTCGCGATAGTCGCCCTGGCCGGATGCGCCAAGTCCGAGGCGAAGGCCGATTCGAGCGTGATCAAATTCGGCGTGTTCGAACCCTTGACGGGGGCCAACGCGGCCGGCGGCGCCGAGGAGCTAGACGGCATCAGGCTCGCGCAGGAACTTTATCCTACCGTGACGATAGACGGCAAGGAGTATAAGATAGAGCTGGCCATAGCCGATAACAAGTCAGACAAGGTCGAGGCGGCCAACGCCGGCCAGCGCCTGGTCGACAGCGACAAGGTCCAGGTCGTGCTAGGATCGTGGGGCTCCGGCCTCTCGATGGCGGCCGGCCCTATCTTCAAGGACGCCAAGATCCCCGCCATAGGGCTCTCCTGCACCAACCCCCTCGTCACCAGGGATAACGACTTCTATTTCCGAGTCTGCTTCCTGGACCCCTTCCAGGGCACCGTGATGGCGAACTACGCGTTCAAGGAGACCAAGGCGCGCAAGGCGGTCATAATACGGGAGATATCTAACGACTACTCGGTAGGCCTGGCGAAATTCTTCGTCGACAGCTTCAAGTCCCTTACGGGGGACCAGGGCGCCATCCTCGCGGAGCTCAACTATAATACCAACGACCAGGACTTCTCGGCCCAGCTGACGCAGGTCAAGAGCCTCAAGCCCGACGTCATATTCGCGCCCGGCAACTATACGGAGAGCGCCCTCATAATCAAGCAGGCCCGCGAGCTCGGTATCACGGCCCCCTTCCTAGGCGGCGACACCTGGGAGATCGCGGAGTTCATCAACGTGGGCAAGCAAGCGGTCGAGGGAGCCGTCATGTCGGCCTTCTTCGATAACGACGCGCCGCTGACTCCGCTCTCCAAGGTATTCGTGGAATCCTACCAGAAGAAGTACGGGAAGCTGCCTTCGGGCACCGCCGTCCTGGGCTTCGACGGGTACCTGCTGGCCATCGACGCCATCAAGCGCGCCAATAGCGCCGATCCGGTCAAGATCCGCGACGCGATCGCGGCTACCAAGAACTTCGCCGGAGCCGCGGGCTACGTTACGCTCGACGCCAACGGAGACCCGATAAAGAGCGCCGTCATCAAGGAAGTGAAGGGCGGCAAATTCGTCTATAAGACGACCGTCGCTCCCTAGGAGCCTCGGCCTCGCATCGACGGCGCGGTCCTTCCGGGACCGCGCCCAATGCCCGCGGCGGCGGTCGAGGGACCGGCCGTCGCGGGCGTCCTTATTCCAAGCGAGCCGCGCCCCCGGCGGCGTAAGGATCCCCGACGATGGATGTAGCGACATTCTTCCAGCAGACAGCGAACGCGCTCAGCCTCGGCAGCCTCTACGCGCTCATCGCGATAGGCTATACGATGGTCTACGGCATCTTGAGGCTCATTAATTTCGCCCATGGAGACGTCTTCATGCTCGGGGCGTATTTCGCCTTCTACGCGGTTACGTCGATAGCGCTACCGTGGGGCGTCGCGTTCATCGTGGCGATAGGCCTGACCGGGCTCTTCGGCATGAGCCTCGAGCGCGTAGCCTACCGGCCGCTCCGCGACTCGCCTAAGATATCCATTATGATAAGCGCCATCGGCGCCTCGTTCCTGATCGAGAACGTGGGCATAGTGCTCTTCGGGGGCAGGCCCAAGAGCTTCCCCAGCATCCCCCTGTTCGATACCGTCGTTCGCCTAGGCTCGGTCTCGGTTCTGTCCGTCAGCCTCTTCATCCCCGTGGTCACGGCGATAATACTGGCGGTCCTGCTGTGGATAGTGAACAGGACGAAGACGGGACTGGCGATGCGCGCCGTCTCCACCGACCTCGACGCCGCCAGGCTCATGGCGATAGACGTCAATAAGACGATATCGTTCACCTTCGGCATAGGGTCCGTGCTCGCCGGGATAGGCGGCATCATGTGGACCATGAAGTACCCGCAGCTCAATCCCCTGATGGGGGTCATGCCGGGACTCAAGTGCTTCATAGCCGCGGTCATAGGGGGCATAGGCAATATCTCAGGCGCGGTCCTCGGGGGATTCCTGCTCGGGGTCATCGAGATAATGATCGTGGCCTTCCTGCCGGAGCTGACGGGGTACCGCGACGCCTTCGCGTTCGTGCTCCTCATCGTCGTGCTCCTCGTGAAGCCCGCCGGCCTCCTGGGCAAGCGGCAGACGGTCAAGGTGTAGCGCCATGAAGAAGAACGCCGTCCTATCGATCGTAGCGGTCGCCCTCTTCGCCGCGCTCGTCGGCGTCGCCGACATAGCGCTAGGCAGGTTCGCCGTCAGGATCCTCAACCTATCCGCCATCTATATCGTCCTCGCCCTATCGCTCAACCTCCTGAACGGGTTCACGGGGCTTTTCTCGCTGGGCCACGCCGGGTTCATGGCGGTCGGGGCCTACGTGAGCGCCCTCCTGACCATGAGCCCCGCGCAGAAGGAGATGAATTTCTTCCTGGAGCCTATAGTCCCGTTCCTCCGGAACGTCCAGCTGCCGTTCCCCGTCGCGCTGCTCGCGGCCGGCCTCTGCGCCGCCCTGGTCGCGGTGATCATAGGCGTCCCGGCGCTCCGGCTGCGCGACGACTACCTGGCCATAGCTACGCTCGGCTTCGCGGAGATTATACGGGTGCTCATAACGAACGCCCAGAGCCTGACCAACGGGGCGCAGGGGCTCAAGGGAATCACGAAATTCTCGACGACGTGGGTCGTGTGGTCCGTAGCCGCGCTTTCGGTCGTCTTCATGCTCGCCCTCGTCCGTTCCAGCTACGGGCGGACGATGAAGGCCGTACGGGACGACGAGATAGCCGCGGAGGCGATGGGCGTCAACGTCTTCAAGGTCAAGTCCACGAGCTTCGTGATCTCGAGCTTCATGGCCGGCGTCGGCGGCGCCCTCCTGGGGCACATGATAACGACGATCGACCCGAAGATGTTCACCCTGACGCTCACGTTCAATATACTGCTCATCGTCGTCCTGGGCGGCAACGGCTCCATTACCGGCTCGGTCATCGGCGCGGTGGTAGTAACCGTCCTGATGGAGGCGCTCAGGTTCCTCGACATGCCGATGGACTTCCTCTTCATCAAGACCGACGGCCTCCCGGGGCTGCGGATGGTCATATTCTCCATCTTGCTGATGATCGTCGTCCTGTACAGGCAAAGGGGGCTGATGGGCAATACCGAGTTCTCCTGGGACGGCCTATTCGGCCTGTTCAAGGCCGGGCAGGGCAAGGGAGGCCGCCGATGATCATGACCGAGGGCGTTTGCATGAGGTTCGGCGGCCTTACGGCCGTGTCCGACCTCAGCATCTCGATAGAGAAGAACGAGATAGTGGGCCTGATCGGCCCGAACGGCGCCGGCAAGACTACGGCGTTCAATACTATAACCGGAGTATACAGGCCGAGCGAGGGACGCATCGTCTTCGACGGCAGGGACGTGACGGGAGCCAAGCCCCATAGGATCACGGAGCTGGGCATAGCTAGGACTTTCCAGAATATCAGGCTCTGGAAGGACATGAGCGTGCTCGAGAACGTCCTCGTGGCCTGCCACCTCAGGATGGGCGTCGGCGTATTCTCGTCGACGCTGCACCTACCGGGATACCGCGCCAAGGAACGGCGCTCTCGCGAGTTCGCGATGCGGCTGCTCGACTCGGTGGGGCTCGCGGACCAGGCGAGCGAGGCGGCGACCTCGCTCCCGTACGGCAAGCAGCGGCGCCTGGAGATAGTCAGGGCCCTGGCCACGGAGCCGAAGCTGCTCCTCCTCGACGAGCCGGCGGCCGGCATGAACCCGCAGGAGTCGCTGGAGCTGATGGGCTTCATAGGGAGGATCAGGGACGAGTACGACCTCACGATACTGCTCATCGAGCACCATATGCAGGTCGTCATGGGCGTCTGCTCGAGGATGTACGTGCTGGATTACGGCGTAACGATAGCCCACGGCTCCCCGGAGGAGATCCGTAACGATCCGAAGGTCATAGAGGCCTACCTGGGGGTGGACTGATGCTGAGCATAGAGAACCTGTCCGTGCACTACGGCGGCATCCACGCCCTCCAGGGCGCCTCGTTCGAGGTTCCCGAGGGGAAGATAGTAACGCTGATAGGCGCCAACGGCGCAGGCAAGAGCACCTCGCTCAAGGCCATCGTCGGCCTCGTCAAGCCTAGCTCCGGGACGATATCGCTAGACGGCGAGCCTATAGGGTCGCTGGCGACCAAGGACATCGTGAGGAAGGGCGTCGTGCTCGCCCCGGAGGGCCGTAGGATATTCCCCAACCTCACCACGGAGGAGAACCTCGCGCTCGGCGCCTTCGCCAGGAACGACAAGGCGGGCGTCGCCCACGACCAGGAGAGGATGTTCGACCTCTTCCCGAGGCTCGAGGAGCGCCGGAAGCAGAAGGCGGGGACCCTATCCGGCGGCGAGCAGCAGATGCTCGCCGTGGCCAGGGCGCTGATGTCCAGGCCGAGGCTCCTCATGATGGACGAGCCTTCCCTCGGGCTCGCGCCCCTCATAGTCAAGATGATCTTCGAGATCGTGAGGACCATCAACGCGGAAGGCGTGACGGTACTGCTGGTCGAGCAGAACGCGAAGGCCGCCCTGGAGATAGCCGACTACGGCTACGTCCTAGAGACCGGCCGCATTACCTTCTCCGGCCCGGGGAAGCAGCTGCTCGCCGACGACCGCGTAAGGAGCGCCTACCTGGGCGAAGGCCTCTAGGCGGACCGAAGAGGCGATCCGTTCCCGCTCGACTCGTCGGACCGGGCGGGAACTATTTTTTTATCGCAATATTTCTTATCTATCAGTTGTTTTATCATTATCTTTTTCTTACAATACATTATATACCTTATGTATTACTGTAATGCGAAAGTCATCAACGTAAAAAGTGAGTAAAAAGTCGTTTTCACGATCGGCTACTACTTCTCATTTAACCTCAACGGGGGTAGCATATGGACATGAGCAGAGAAGACACGATTTTCGGGGACGATTGGCCCTATTCCAGGGCCAAGTCGGCGCTACTCAGGTCGGCCGCCGTAGTGATGCGCGAACAAGGCCCGCGCTCGGCGACCCTAAAGAACATAGCGGGGAAGGCCGGCGTGACCGAGCCGGCCATATTCAGGCACTTCGACGGCGTCGACGGAGTATTCAACTCCCTCTACTCCGTCGCGGAACTCTTCTACGGCCTCTTCGCCGGGTACTTCAAGAGCGAGGAGCTTAAGGGGCTGGACCGCCTCGAGGCGGCCATGGCCTCGATCCTCGCCACGCTCAAGGATAATTCCGACTTCGCGTACGTCATCGCCAAGCCGGACCCTATCTTCAGGCAGTATCCCAAGCTTAAGGCCAAGGTCGCCGAGATGGACGCTTCGCTCCGGAAGGCGGTCGTCGACTGCCTCAAGGAGGCTAAGGGCGCGGGACAGCTCGTGCCTGCCGCGGACGTGGAGCCGCTCGCCTCGGCCTTCATAGGGTCGTTCTTCCAGGTCGCGTACTCGTGGACCGACGACGTAGACGGCTACGATCCGCGCAAGGAAGGCAAGAAGGCGCTCGACGGGCTTTTCTCCCTTGCTAGGAAGCCGGGCACCGAGTCCGCTATAGGCAAGACAGCGTCCGCGAAGCCGGCGGCTACGAAGCCCGCGGCTACGAAGCCGGCGGCCGCGAAGCCCGCGGCCGCGAAGCCCGCGGCCGAGAAGCCCGCGGCCGCGAAGCCGAAGACGCCCAAGGCCAAGGCCAAGACGGCTAAGAAGGCTTGATCGCCGCCCGGCCGGGACGCGCCGCGAGGTCGCCCGGCCGCGGATTAGCGCGGCTTGACGAGGGAATCCGGCCCGGGTACTGTCGTTCCATGAGAGTACTGGTAACCGGCGGCGTGAAGTCGGGTAAATCGAGCAGGGCCCTCGAGCTGGCGCGGTCCTTCGCGCCGGATCGATGGTTCCTCGCTACCGCGACGCCCTTCGACGACGAGATGCGCGACAGGATAGCGCGGCACCGGGCGGAACGCGACTCGTCGTTCACGACCGTGGAGGAGCCGTTCGACATCGACTCGGCGGCCCGCGAGCGCATGATCCTGGACTGCGTCCCCATGTGGCTAAACAACCTCTTCTTCGCCGACAGGGAAGGCGACTGGGAGGCGATACTGGGGCGTTTCATAGACCGATGGCCGGACGATACGGTCGTCGTAACGAACGAGATAGGCATGGGCGTTATCCCCGCCGACCCCTTGAGCAGGCGCTACGGCATAGCGCTCGGCCTCGCCAACGCGCGGCTCGCGGCGGCCGCGGACCGGGTGGAGCTGATGGTAGCGGGCATCCCGCTCAAGGTTAAATGAGCCTCCGCCTCTCGGTGCCCTCCTACGTGATACCGGGCACCTACGTCGAGAACCTCCGCTTCCTCGAGGCGAATACCGCCCAGCGCGACGTGGAGCTCCTCTTCTTCATCTACGACGACGACGCGCGCGCCCTCCTGCGCGCGGAGGCCCGGGACATAGCCTCCTTCGCCCCGCGCTTCGGCTTTACCGTGCATCTGCCCGACTCGATAGCGCCCGAGCACGAGGAGATACTAGAGGCGACCGCGGCCTACGCGTCGTCGTTCGTCGTGCATCCGCCCCGGGGACCCGAGGGAATGGCCGCGTTCGTCGCGACGCTAGAGGCGTGGCGGGGCCGATACGGCCAGGACAGGTTCCTGCTCGAGAATACCCGGCTAGCGCTTCTCTACGCGGCGGAAGAGGCCCTCGCCGCCTCGCGCCTCGGTTTACCGAGGCTGTGCGCGGATATAGGGCACCTGCTGATGGAGGGAGAGGAGCCCTCGGCCTGGGTCGCCGCGCGCGCCGACAGGATATCGGAACTGCACGTGCACGGCTTCGACGGCCGCAAGGACCACGTACCGTTCGGCCCGGGCGAGGCGTGGATAGGGGCGATGGCGCCCTTCGCCAGGGATTTCGACGGGATCGTAGAGGTGGAGCTATTCTCCTGGCCGGACCAGGAGTCGGCCCAGGCGGCGCTCCGGACGGGCTGGGGCCTATCATGAGCTCGCCGCTGCACGGCCTCCTGAGCGCGCTTTCGCTCGCCTCGAGGATTCCCGCGCCCCTTCGGGAGGAGCCCGATTACGCGGCGGTAGGGTTCTGGATGCCTATCGTCGGGCTCGGCGCGTCGGCCTTCGCGTGCGCCGGGGCCGCCTTAGGGTCGCTGGCCTTCGGGCCCGGGCTCTTGGCCGCCCTCTGCGCCATGGCCGCCCAGTACCTTCCGTTCAACCTGTTCCACCTGGACGGCCTCCTCGATACCGCCGACGCCGCGGGAGTATTCGGCGACGCCGAGCGCAGGCGCGCGGTCCTCAAGGACCCTCGCATCGGCTCCTACGCCTTCTTCGCGGGCTTCGCGGTCCTGGCGGCCCGGCTGGGCGCTACGTCCGCCCTCCTATCCCGCGGTGGCCCGGCGGCCTGGGGCGCCCTCGCGCTGGCCCCGGCGACGGGCAGGCTAGGCTCCATGCTCGTTACGGCGATGACGGAGCCGTATCCCGGCGGAGGGCTGGCGTCGGCCCTGGGCCGGCCGTCCCCGATAGCCTCGACCGCCGGGTACGCGATCGCCGCCGCGCCCGCGGCCGTGCTATTCGGCGCCGCGTACGGCCCGCTCGGCGCCGTGGCCGCGATGCTGGGCGGGGGTCTCGCCGCCATAGCCGTCGCGGCCGCCGTGGGCCGGTGGTACGGCGAGCGCATGGACGGCTACTCGGGGGACGCGCTCGGGGCCGCCGTCGAGCTAGGCGAGCTGCTCGTACTCCTTGTCGCCGCCGCGATAGCCCGTCGATAGCCGTCGGCGGCTCCACTCAGAGCTCGCCGATAGCTCGATTCCGGTTATAGCCGCCGCATTAGATGGCAGTCCCTATCTCGATCCCGATCCTCGCCGCAATAAAAAGGCCGCCCCGAAGGGCGGCCGGTCTCGCTTCGCGAAAGTCTCCCCTTATGGGGCTATGATCGTGATGCGGCCCTTGATCTCGGGAACCAGGTCCTTGCCGAGCGCCTTGACGTAGGCTATGACGGCGTCGCGCTGGAACACGCTGGTCTCGTAGGTGGAGACGGCGTTCTTGAAGGCGACGTATCCGTCTCCGCCGGTGGCCATGTAGGAGTTGGTGGCGATGGTATAGATCTTGGCGGGATCGATGGGCTTCCCGCCTATCAGCACGTTCTCCACCTTGTTGGTGACGAGGTTGATCGTGTAGCTGACGCCGTCGGACACCTGGGCGAAGGCTCCCTTGCCGGGGGTGGTGACGATGAAGTCGAACAGGGCCTGGACGTCGACGCCCTTGAGCTTGACGACCGTCACGGAATTGTCGAAGGGCAGGATGGTGAAGATGGACTTCAGTGTGAGGTCGCCGGCCGGGAGGTCGGCGCGGATGCCGCCGCCGTTGTTGATGGCGAAGTCGACGCCCTGGGCCTTCGTGTAGAACTTCATCGCGTCGGTCACGAGGTCGCCGATGGCGGTCTCGGCCTTGCGGGTCATGGCGTTCGGGAAGGTGTCGGCGGCCTTGCCGATCTTCTCCTTGAGGAGGCCCTCGACCTTGTCCTTGTAGTCGGCGAGGACCGGGAGGAGGAGCGGGTGCTGCTCGAACTGCGGGCCGAGCGGGGCGCCCTTGTTGTTATTGTTTATGGTGACGGGCTCCCACGCGAAGCCGGAGACCTTGCCGCCCATGACGGTCAGGACGCCCTTGCCGACGACGAGGCCCCACTGGCTGGCCTGGACTATCGGGGTGCCGTTGACGACGACGGGCTCGGTGATAGAGGTGTGGCTGTGCCCGTCGATGATCAGGTCGATGCCGGAGACGGCGGCCGCGAGGCCCCTGGAACCGGGGACGTACACGGGATCGAGGCCCATATGGACGAGGGCGATGACGACCTGGACCTTCTCCTTCTCGCGGAGGGTCTTGACCATCTCCTGGGCGGTGGCGATCTCGTCGGCGAATACGAGATCCTTGACGATGGCGGGATTGCCTACGGTCTCGGTCTCCTTGGGCGACAGGCCGAAGATGCCGACCTTGACGCCCTGGAAGGTCTTGACGACGTAGGGGGCGTCGGCGATATAGGCGCCGTCCTTGGTCTTCGCGTTGGCGGAGATCATCGGGAACTCGGCCAGGGCCTTCTGGGCCTCGAGGACCGACAGCTCGTTGTCGAACTCGTGGTTGCCGAGGACGAGGGCGTCGAAGCCTATCATGTTGCGGCCGATGACGTCGGGCTCGGCCTTGAAGAAGTTGGACTCGGAGAGGCCGGTATTGAAGTCGCCGGCGTCCAGCACCAGGACGTTGTCGAACTCGGCGCGGGTCTGCCCGACGAGCATGGCCATCGCGGGAAGTCCGCCGGTCTCGCTCGCGTTGCCGTTATTGAAGGCGAGAGGATGACCGTGGGTATCGTTAACGTGCAGCACGGCGATCTTGACCTCGCCGCCGGCGGGCGCGGCGGTAGCGGCCGGCTGGCTTACGCAGCCTACCGCGAATATAGCGGCTACGACGGCCAGTACCAAGGCGAATCGTTTCATAGAACCTCCCTAAACATGGATACATACGTAGGACGATGAGCGGCGCCGCGGAACGACGCCGTTCGGGATATTAATGGTACCACTCATCGCCACGCGGCGCAAGCGGAATGGCCGTATAGAATAGTATTGTCCCTTTTAACGGGCGACACGGCGTTTCATCGGCTAGAGGCCGTTGCAGGGTCCCTTCGGCTCCCCTTTGACATCCACCTCCAGGAATCCTATACCTATAAGCCTGGAGGGATGCCATGCTCCTACGCCGCTCGAGCGGGATACTCCTGCACCCAAGCTCCCTACCCGGCCCCTTCGGCATAGGGGACGTCGGCCCCGAGGCCTTCCGGTTCGCCCGCTGGCTCGAGAGCGCGGGGCAGGGAGTATGGCAGGTCCTGCCGCTCGGCCCGACGGGGTACGGGGACTCCCCGTACGCTCCGTTCTCCAGCTTCGCCGGCAACGAGCTCCTCCTCTCGCCGGAGTCCCTCCGTCGCGACGGACTCCTTACCGACGCCGAGCTTGGCTCGGCCCGCCTCCCCGCCGGGGATACGGTCGATTACGGCGCGGCCATAGGCGTCAAGAGGAGGCTCGCTCGAACGGCAGCCGGGCGCCTCGTCTCGACGAGGGCGGGCAGGCTGGCGGTAGGCGAGTTCCGGGAGCGCAACGAGGCGTGGCTGCCCGACTACGCGCTATTCATCGATATAAAGAGGGAATACGACGAGAGGGCGAAGGCCGCCGGCGTCGCGGACTCCTCGTGGAACGCCTACTGGCCCGAGCCGCTCGCGAGGCGCGATACTTCCGCGCTCGAGGCGCGCCGCCGGGCGAGCCGGGAAGCCATAATCCTCGTGGAGGCCGAGCAGTACCTGTTCAGGTCGCAATGGGACGAGCTGCGCTCCTACGCGGCCGAGCGCGGGGTTACCGTGCTGGGCGACCTGCCTATCTTCGTAGCGATGGACTCGGCCGACGCGTGGGCCCATCCGGACCTATTCAGGCTGGACGGCTCCGGGCGGCCCATCGCCGTCGCGGGCGTACCTCCGGACTACTTCTCCGCGGACGGCCAGCTATGGGGAAACCCCCTATACGCGTGGGAACGCCACGAGGGGACGGGCTTCGCCTGGTGGATATCGAGGATAGAGTCGGCCCTGTCCCTCTACGACGCCGTCCGCGTCGACCACTTCCGCGGCCTGGCCGCGTGCTGGGCCGTTCCCGCGGGCGAGCGGACCGCGCGGAAGGGAGCCTGGGAGAAGGCGCCCGGGGAGGCCCTGCTCGAGGCCCTCGCGGAGCGTCTCGGGACGGACCTTCCCATAGTCGCCGAGGACCTGGGCTTCATCACCGAGGACGTCGTACGGCTACGGACCCGGTTCGGCCTGCCGGGCATGAGGATACTGCAGTTCGGCTTCGACGCGGAGGAATCCGGCAAGGGCCTGGACCCGGGCAATCCGTTCCTGCCGCACAACTACGTCCCGGGCTGCGTCGCGTACACGGGCACCCACGACAACGATACGCTCGCCGGCTGGCTATCGGAGGCGAGCGCGGAGGAGCGCGCCTTCGTCGAGGCCTACCTGGGCTACCTCCCGGAGGATCCCGTCCGGGCGCTGGTGCGCGAGGCCATGAAGAGCGCGGCTGGCCTCGTCGTCGTGCCCATGCAGGACGCGCTAGGCCTGGGAAGCGGGGCCCGCATGAACGCGCCCGGCACCGTCGGGGGAAACTGGGCCTGGCGGCTCGATACGGCCCGCGTTCCCGGGGACGCGCTGTCGGCCGAGCTCCTGGCCATGGCGACCATCTACGGACGGGCGCCGAGGGGCCGCGCCGGCCCTCCCGGACGCGCCGCTTCCTAGGGCGCGTCCCGGCGGACCTGGAGCACCTTATCCGCCGAGGCCGCCGCGGCGCGCTCGAGGCGCCTCGCGCTATCCTCGTAGAAGTAGTCCTGGACCGAGAACCGGGCCTCGCCCTCGGCCGGCTTCACCCTGCGCCAGTGGCCGGAAGGCCCGAGCGCGCGGGCCTTGGCGTTGTCGAGGAAGTACGACATCAGCGTATCGTAGACCCGGTCCCTGGCTTCCTCCCCGTAGACTGGGAACAGGAGCTCGATGCGCTTCTCCAGGTTGCGCGGCATCCAGTCCGCGCTCGACAGGTAAAGCTCCTCCGCGCCCCCGTTACGGAAGTAGCAGATGCGCGCGTGCTCGAGGTAGCGGCCTATGACCGAGACCACCGAGATATTCTCGGAGAGGCCCTTGAGCCCGGGCACCAGCTGGCAGATGCCGCGCACGTTCAGGAGGACCTTGACCCCGGCCGCGGAGGCGCGGTACAGGGCGTCGATTATGTCCTTGTCGCACAGGGAGTTCATCTTGGCCGCGATCAGGCCGGGCGACTCGGGGCTCGAGCGCTCCGCCTCCCGCTCTATCATGGAGACGACGCGGTGCTTGAGGTCGAAGGGCGCCATGGAGAGGTGCCGCAGCTCGGTCAGGGCCGACAGCCCGGTGATCATGTTGAAGAAAGCGCCGATCTCGGCGCATATCGTGGGGTTGGCCGTGAATAGCGACAGGTCGCCGTAGAGCCTCGCCGTCTTATCGTTATAATTGCCCGTGGACAGGTGGACGTAGCGGCGCACCAGTCCGTCCTCCTCGCGCCGCACGGCCAGAATCGCCTTGGCGTGGACCTTGAGCCTCGCCGCGCCGAACACGACTATGGCGCCGGCCTGCTCGAGCCTCGAGGCCCACGCGATATTGCGCTCCTCGTCGAAGCGGGCCTTCAGCTCCACTACCACCGTCACCTGCTTGCCTGCCCTCGCGGCCCGGCTCAGCGCCTTGACTATGGGCGAGTCGCCCGAGGTCCGGTACAGGGTCATCTTGATCGCCAGGACCGAGGGATCGGAGGCGGCGGTCTCGACGAAGTCCACGATCGGCTGGAACGACTCGTAGGGCATGTGCAGCACGAGGTCGCGCTTCCGTATCTCGTCCCAGATAGTGTTGCCCTCGGTGAGGTCGAGCGTCTGGCGCGGAGCCCTGGGGCGATAGCGCAGCCGCTCGAAGCCCTTGAGCTCGGCGATCTCCATGAAGCCCTTCAGGTCTATGGGGCCCGCCAGCTCGTAGACGTCGTCCTCGCTCAGGCCGAAGGCCGCCGAGATCTTGGCCGCCAGCTCCTCGGAATCCGCGGAGATAGACAGCCTGATGGGCCAGGAGTTCTGCCTGTTGACCAGGACCTCCTCCATCGCGGCCACGAAGTCGTCGTCGCGGTCCTCGTCCACGCCGATGTCGGCGTCCCTGGTTACCTTGAAGAGCGTGCGCTCCTTGACCGAGTAGCCGGGAAAGAGCCTGTGGCCGAAGTCCATCACGAGGTCGTCAAGCAGGGCGAAGCGGGAGCCCGAGCCGGTCGGCAGCCTGACGAAGCGGCCTAGGTTCGACGGTACCTGGATAATGGCGAGCCGCTCGCCCTCCGGATTGCCTTCCGCGTCGCGGGCCCTGAGGAGGAACGCGGCGTGGATGCGGAGGTTGCCCGTGGTAGGGAACTCCGCGGCGCGGGCCGCGCCGCCGTCGGCCTCGCGCGCCGCGCCCGCGCCGCCCCCAGCGGCCGGGTCGGCCTCCTCGGCGGCGGGCACGGCCAACGGGGTCAGTGCCGGCGCGACCTGGCCGGTGAAATAGTCCTCCAGCCAGCGCCGAGTCTCGGGGTCGTAGTCCGCGGGGCGCAGGATGACGAGCCCCTCGCCGGCCAGCGCGGGTATGATCTCGTTAGTCAGGCAGTAGTACTGCTTGCCGCCTATCTCGCGTACCCGCCTCGCGATGGCCGCCAGGAGCTCGTCCGGGGACATGCCCGAATAGTCCGGCGCGGAGTCGCCCGCCCGGCGCCTCGCCTTGAGGGCCGCGACGCGGACCATGAAGAACTCGTCGAAGTTGCTCGACACTATGGCGAGGAAGCGCAGCCGCTCGAGCAGGGGGTTGCCGTGGTCGAGGCCTTCCTCAAGGACCCTGGCGTTGAACTCCAGCCATGACAGCTCGCGGTGGAAGTAGAAGCTCTTCTCCGTCCTATGGCTCATATGACTACCACCTTCAGCCCGAATACGTCCTCGAACATATCGCACTTGTCCGCCAGCGACAGCCGCTCGAGCGACAGGTCACCCTGGCAATCCGTCTGCAGGAGCAGGTGGTCCTCCTTCATCTCGAGGTCCACGAGCCTGAGGCGCTGGGTATGGCCGCGGTCCAGGGAGTCGGCGACCCTGAGGATGGCGGCGAGCTTGAGGACCACGGCCCGGTCTTCCCGGGGCAGGCTCATGTAATTCGCGTGGGACGGCGACGGGCCCGCCTTCCGGTGGTACCTGACGAGGTTGCCCACGATCGTCAGCTCGTCGCGCTGCAGGCCGAATATCTCGCTATTGAGGACGATGTACTCGGAGTGGCGCTGGTGCCCGCTCGTGCGGATGAAGTTGCCGACGTCGTGCAGGTAGGCCGCCGCCTCGAGGAGGAGGCGCTCGCGCCGGCCCATGCCGTGCGATTCCTTCAGCCTATCGAACATGAACAGCGCGTGCTCCGCGACGTGGGACGCGTGGTCCTCGTCGAAGTGGTAGCGCCTGCCGAGCCCTATGACGGACGCGATGACCTGCTTATGGAGCTCGGCCTCGATATCGCTGCCGGAGCCGCCGGACATCGCTATGAGGAGGCCGTCCCGGAGGCTCACGAGCGGCACGACGAGCTCCTCCGCTCCGGTCCGCTCCAGGAACAGCGCGGTGATGACGAGCCCGGGTATCAGGGCCTCCGCGTCGGAGTACGGCACCCTGAACTCGGAGACTATGCTGTCTACGGAGAGGCCCTTGAGCCTGTCGACGAGCGAGAGGAAGGCCTCCCGGGGGACGATGGAGTAGTCGAGGCGCGTCTCGGAGCCGGCGACCCTGGCCGCGAAGCGCGCGTCGTTGCCTATCACGAAGAACGAGCGCACCCCCGCGAGCGGGAGGTCGTCCTCGAGGCCGTCGCAGGCGGTGCGGACGTTGTCGGCGAGGAAGCGCAGCAGGTAGCCGGAGGAGCCCATGGCGGCCTTCGACTGCTCGTCGACGCGTATGGTGCCCAGCCTGAGCGAGTGGGCGGCCACGATCTTGCCGCGGCGCAGGAGCATCAGCTCGGTGGACCCGCCGCCGACCTCGATGATTATCGAGTTAGACCTGGCGAAGAACCTGGCGTCGTCGCCGAGGGAGCGCTTCACCGCCAGGTACATGTAGTGGCTTTCCTCTATGGCCTCGATGACGTCGACGCGGAAGCCGGTGCGCATGGCGACCCGGTCCACGAAGGCGTCGCGGTTCTCGGCCTCGCGCAGGGCGCTCGTCGCCACGACGCGCGCCTTGCCCGGCTCCACGCCGTAGGCGCGGAGGAGCTCGCTGAATCCCCTGAGCACCGCGATGCACTCGCGGGTCGACTCCCGGCTGACGAGGCCCGTCGTGAACACGTCGCGGCCGAGCGCCACGGGCTTCCCGGCCCTCTCGAGTATGGAGTAAGCCCCGTCGCCGGAGACGTTCGCCACGAGCACCCTGATGCCCGTCGAGCCTATCTCGATTACAGCCTCTGTCCTCGCTTCCACGAATCCTCCACGGCTCCAGTATGCCCGACGCCGGCGCGGGGTGCAAGGCTAGGCGGGCGCGGGCGTGACAAGGCTACCCGCCTTCGTTATATAATAGGGCATGGCTTCACGCATCGGACTAGATATACCTCGCTCGCGGCCGGCGCTCCGCCTCGGCCTCGCCGTCCTCGCCCTCTGCTGCGCCTTGACGGCGGCGGCGCTCTCGTCCTGCTCCTCCAGGGAGGGCTGGGCCGTCGTGCTCTGGCCGCCCGAAGGCTCCGCCATCGGCTTCGGGGCCGTCGTGCCCGTGCACTTCAAGTCCAATATCACGAAGACCTACGCGGTCGGCGTACCCGGCTCCTCCGACAAGGAGGAGCTCGAGCTATGGCGGGTAGAGCCGTACAGGACCAGGTCCAAGGCGAAGGCCGCGGCGGCTGGCTACGGGGAGTACGCCTCGCTCCTCGGCGTCGCCGCCCGGGACGGGCTCCTCCTCAGGGCCAAGCCTGACAATGTGTCGGCGCAGACGTACCGGCTCAGGCTCGGGCAACCGGTCAAGCTGCTCAGGAAGACCCAGGGCGCCGTCGTGGAGACGGGAGGCGCGGCCCTGCCGGGCGATTGGTACTACGCCCTCGCCGAGGACGGCACCTCCGGCTACGTGTTCTCCAATCAGCTAGAGCTATGGAACGCCGCGGAGGGGCCCATGCCCGACCTGCGCCCCGAGGCGCCGGCGAGCGGCGTATCGGTCTCCGCCCTGTTCGATACCGTGTGGCGGCCGGACTACTTCGACTCCATGACAGCCTCCGGCCTCCTGGACCTCTCCGCCTACCGCTCGCGCTACGGCATCTTCACCGATCCCGCGCGCAAGCAGATACGCGTAGAGCGCCCGGAATTCTCCAAGGTCTACCGGTACGACTCCATCGCCCCGAAGGAGGACGGCTCCTTCGAGATAGTGCCGGGAGGAGCCTCGTTCTATTTCACCAAGGCGGGGTCTCTCGTATTCGCTCCCGCCAGGGAAGACCTATCGGCCTCCGTCCTGGCGAGGTTCGCGGAGGAGAAGGGCCCCGACTCCATACCGGCCTTCGAATTCGTCAGGCACGGCAAGGACGTCCACGACGCGATAGCCGCGGAAGAGCGCCGCAGGCTATCCGCGCTATCGGATTTCGTGGCCGGGGGCGAGCGGTACGAGAGCGACGCCTACGGGGTCCTCATCGTCACGCGGTCGGCCCGCTTCACCTGGGTGGCCTACGGCGCCCTCGTTCCCGACGTCATCCCCGAAGGCTCCGGGGAGACCGGCACGATCTCCATGGACCTGTACCTGGCGCCGGGATCGCCGACCGAGTGGGAAGGCGTGTTCACGCTACGCTTCGACGCCGCCAAGGCCGGCCTCCCGTTCGCGTACCAGCGGATCGACGACGAGCTCCTCCTCGCCCTATTGCCGGCCGACTCCGTACGCAACGCGGTGGTGACCGTCCCCTCGGGCCTCGAGCCGGTCGCCTCCATGAACAGATACAGGTAGCCCCGTGGCCTTCGTGCAGTTCACCGGCGTCTCGCTCGCTTTCGGAGCGCGGGATATACTATCCGACGCGGCGCTCTACATGTCTTCCGGTACCAAGGCGGCGCTCGCCGGCCCCAACGGCGCGGGCAAGACGACCCTCCTCCGCATCGTCGCGGGCCTCCTGCCGCCCGATTCGGGGGACCGCGCCGTCCAGAAAGGCACGCGCGTGTCGTACCTGGCCCAGTCGGGCGCCGAGTACTCGGGGTGCACCGTCTACGAGGAGGCCGAGAAGGCGTACGGCGCCGTCGAGACCCTGCTCGCGGAGCGCGACGGCATAGGGGCCCGCCTGGAGACCTCCAAGGAGGGCGACGACGACCTGGCCGCCCTCATCGAGACCTATCACCACCTGGACGAGGCGATCAACGGCTCGGGCTACTGGAGGCGGGCCGACAGGATACGCGAGGTGCTCGAGGGGCTAGGCTTCAAGCCCGAGGACTCGGGCCGGCAGGTCGGCGAGCTATCGGGCGGCTGGCAGATGCGCGTAGCGCTAGCCAAGGTGATACTCGAGAACCCCGACATCATGCTCCTCGACGAGCCTACGAATTATCTAGACCTCGAGGCGCGCGACTGGCTGGAAGCCTACCTCGTCTCCTTCTCCGGCGGCTTCATCGTCGTCTCCCACGACCGTTCCTTCCTCGACTCCACGGTCAAGGAGGTCTACGAGCTCTGGAACGGCAGGCTCTCGCGCTACCCGGGCTCCTACACGGCCTACGAGCGGAGGCGCGAGCAGGAGCTCGAGACGCTATTCAAGGCCTGGGAGGCCCAGAACGAGGAGATAGCCCACCTCGAGGACTTCATCCGCCGCTTCCGCTACCAGGCGACCAAGGCGGCCCAGGTGCAGTCGAGGATAAAGGCCCTCGAGAAGATAGTGCCGATAGTCGTGCCCGAGGGCATGAAGCGCGTGCACTTCAGCTTCCCTCCCCCGCCTCACTGCGGGAAGATAGCCCTGACGCTCGACGGCGTGCGCAAGGCCTACGGCCCCAAGCGCGTCGTGGACGCGTTATCGGTAACGATCGACTCGGGCTCCAAGATAGCCTTCGTCGGGCGCAACGGAGCGGGCAAGTCGACGCTGATGAGGCTCGTCGCCGGCGTCGATCCCGACTACGAGGGCTCGATCCGCCTCGGTACGGGGATATCGGTCGGGTACTTCTCCCAGGACGTCGCGGATTCGCTGGACGAGTCGCTGACCGTCGAGGAGGAGGCATCGTCGGCCTGCCCCACCAACCTGCTGCCCGGCATCAGGAACCTGCTGGGGGCCTTCCTGTTCCGCGGCGACGACGTGGGGAAGCGGGTCTCGGTGCTCTCCGGCGGCGAGCGCTCCCGGCTCGCCCTCCTCAAGATGCTGCTCCACCCGGCCAACCTGCTCGTCCTGGACGAGCCGACGAACCACCTCGACCTCGATTCCAAGGACGTGCTCCTGGAGGCCCTCAAGCGCTTCGAGGGCACGGTGCTGTTCGTGTCGCACGACCGCTTCTTCATAGAGGGCCTCGCCGACCGCGTGCTGGAGCTGTCATGCGGCAGCTCGCCCCGGCTCTACTACGGCGATTTCGCCTACTACCTGTCGAAGAAGGCCGAGGAGGCCCCGGACGGAGGAGCCGCCCCTGTAGCGGAGCGGCGCCAGCCCGGGCCGTCCGCGGGCACCCTTACGAGCGACGCCTCCGCCAGGCCTCTCGACGCGAAGACGGCCCGAGAGCAGGACAAGCGGCGCAAGGTAGAGCGCAACAGGCTACGGAAGCGCGAGGAAGAGATACTGGCGCGGCTCGAGGCGATCGGGACGGGAAAGGCCGCGCTCGAGGGCGCGATGGCCTCGCCCGAGAACTATTCCGACGGCCACAGGATGAAGGCCCTCCAGGCGGAGGCCGCCGCCCTCGACGCGGAGGCGGCGACCCTCGCCGCGGAATGGGAATCGGTGGCCTCGGAGCTGGAGGCTTACGCCGACCTGGATTGAGAGTCTTAACGCCGACTTAACGCGGGCCTCACGGCGAGCGAACGAGGACGGCGCACTATTCTAGCGTGAAAAAAGCACCGTACGAGACGGATCGGGACTCGTTCCCCGTCGCCTCCGATACTCCGCGCAGGGCGGCCCTCGACGGGGCGCGGCGCTCGACGAGCGAGCTCGCGGCGGCCTACGACTCCACGCTCGAGGCCTGGGTCAGGATGCTCGAGCTACGCGACCAGGAGACCGAGGGACATTCCCGCCGGGTAACCGGGATGACGGTAGAGCTGGCCCGCGCGCTCGAGGTGCCGTCGGACCGCGTGGACGACTTCCGACGGGGGGCCCTGCTCCACGACATAGGTAAGATGGGCGGGCAGCCAGTTCGATCCCGACGTCGTCGCGGTATTCCTCGACCTGCGGAAGAGCGAGATACTGGGCTAGCCCTGGTCTCCGGCTACGCCGAGTAGAGATAGGCCGCCCGGCCCTCCCGGCCCAGGGAGGACAGGGAGCGCGCGACGCCGTCGGAGCCGAAGGTAGCGGTCACGCGGACCACGTCGATGACGTGCGCCGATATCGCCGACAGGACGACCCGCGGGGTCGGCGCCACGGGGCTTATTTGCGAGTCGAGCGCGTATAGGGCGAAAGAGTACTCGTGCAACCCGACGGGCGGGCACGGCCCGCACCATCCGTACTCGAGATAGTCGTTCAGGCCCTGTTCCATCCCGTCGTCGAGGCGGGGGTACTGGGGCAGGCCCTGCCTGAGGCGGGTCTCGGTAGCGGGGATGTTCCAGAGCAGCCAAAGCGTCCACGGCTTCGCGTCGGGCCCGTCCCGGTCCTGGCAGGTGACGGCGAAGGAGCGCGTACCGAGGGGCGCGCCGGTCCAACGGAGCGACGGCGATAGGTTGCGCGACTCGTAGGAGCATTCGAACGGCAGGGACGCCCCGTCGGCGAAATTGATACTCGATAGAATCATATATCACTCCTGTGCTTATAACAATATGACGTTATTCGTTGTTTTGTCAATGCTGGAAAATCCCTCCGCATGATTCCGCTTGCGCCGGGCCAAGGCGCGTGGTAGTCTCGGGAGTCGCAGGCATCGAGCGATCGCTCGATGCTATCTAGGAGGTACGATGGCACATTCTATCGGCGACCTGTGTACCGGTTGCACCGTCTGCGTGAAGGTCTGCCCGACCGGCGCGACGTCAGGCTCCAGGGGCGAGCGCCACGCCATAGACCCGGAGCGCTGCATAGACTGCGGCGCCTGCGGCCGCTCCTGCCCGGCTAGCGCCATCGCGGACGAGGACGGCGCGGCCGTGGCCCGGCTGCCGCGCAAGGCTTGGAAACGGCCGGCCTTCGAGCTAGGGCCCTGCATATCGTGCCGCGCCTGCGCCCGCTCGTGCCCGACGCGTTGCATCGACATGAGCCCCCCGACGGCCCCCGGCGGCTCGGGCTCCTTCCCGAGCCTCGCGAGGCCGAGCGCCTGCGTATCCTGCGGCTACTGCGTGGACATATGCCCGGTTTCCTGCATTGCTCTCGCATCGGAGGCGGTATGAAGACGATACGCGGCGCTAGCGACCGCTACCTCGACGTCGACCTTACCAGCTCGAGCTGGACGGCGTTCACGCCCTCGGAGGCGGACCTGAGGGCGTACATAGGCGGCAAGGGGCTCGGCCTCAAGATATTCGCCGACAGGGCGGGGCCGGGCCTCGCCGGCATGGACCCGCTCGGACCCGACAACATGCTGCTCTTCATGATGGGCTTGTTCGTAGGCACCGGCGCCCCGTGCTCCGCACGCTTCGAGGCCATATCCAAGTCGCCGCTGACGGGCATCATGGCCACCGCATCGTGTGGCGGCCCGTTCGGCATGGCGCTCAAGACGGCCGGCTGGGACGGGATGCTGATACGCGGCGCGGCGGCCGGGCCTACGGTCCTGAGGGTCGACGAGGACGGCGTCCGCTTCGAGGCGGCCGGCGAGGCCTGGGGCATGCGGACGAAGGAGGCCCAGGAGGCCCTATGCCCGTCTCCCAGGCACGCGGCCGCCGTCATCGGGCCGGCCGGGGAGAACCTCGTCGCGTACGCCAACATCGCCAGCGGCCACCGCTTCGTGGGCCGGGGAGGCATGGGCGCGGTCATGGGCTCCAAGAACCTCAAGGCCGTCGTGGCTCGGGGACGGGACTACAGGATAGAGCCGGCCGACCCCGCGCGCTTCGCCAGGATCGACGCCCGCTCGAAGAAGCGCATAGCGCGCAACTCGTTCACCAAGGCCTACGCCGACTTCGGGACCAACTTCAACGTGAACTTCGGCGTCGACGCCGGCTTCGCCCCCGTCATGAATTTCCGCGACCGCACCGACGAGCGCTGCCGCGATCTGTCGGGCCAGGCCATGGCCGAGCGGTACAAGACGGAGCGCGAGGCATGCATGCCGTGCACCGTGCTCTGCGGGCACCGCGGCACCTACCCGGACGGGAAGGTCAGGCCCATCCCCGAGTACGAGACCATAGGGCTCTGGGGGGGCAACATAGGCAACTTCGACCCCGACCTCGTCGGCTCGTGGAACGAGCAGATGAACGGGCTCGGGATGGACACGATCTCCGCCGGCGGCACCGTGGCCTGGGCCATGGAGGCCGCGGAGAAGGGGCTCCGCCCGAGCGGGCTCGCCTTCGGGCGCGTCGACAACATAGCCTCGACGATCGAGGACATCGCCTATCGCCGCGGCGAGGGCGCGGAGCTGGCGCTCGGCTCCAGGAGCCTCGGCGAGAAGTACGGCGGCTCCGAGTTCGCCATACACGTGAAGGGCCTGGAGATGGCGGCCTACGACCCGCGGGGCGCCTGGGGCCAGGGCCTCGGCTTCGCGGTGACCAATAGGGGCGGCTGCCACCTGGGCAGCTACACGGTGTCGCTCGAGGCGCTGTTCGGCTTCCTGCCGCCCTACACGGCGCTGTCGAAGCCGCAGTGGGTGGACTTCTTCGAGAACCTCTTCTCGGCGGTCAACTCCCTCCATACCTGCCTGTTCACCGTGTTCGGGTACCTCCTGGAGCCGCCCGTCGCCAAGTATACGCCCAAGCCCATCCTCAAGCTCGCCATGCTCCTTACGCCTAGGCTGGCCCAGGCCCTGCTGGACTGGTCGGCCCTCTCGGGCTACGTGGAATCGATATCCGGCCGGAAATGCTCGCCCGGGGACTTCTACGCGTCGGGCAGGCGCACCCAGCTCCTCGAGCGGGCTATGAACGTATCGTGCGGCATCGGCGCGACGGACGACTCCCTGCCGCCCCGCTTCCTCGCGGAGAGCCGGACGAAGCACGCGCGGGCCAGCGTCGTGCCCCTCGAGGACATGAAGAAGTCGTATTACCGCATCAAGGGCTACGACGCGGACGGCGTCCCGACGCCCCGGACGCTCGCCCGGGCAGGCGTCGACTATCGCATCGTCAGGAAAGCCCCATAGCGCCCCTGGCGGCCGCGTCGGAGTCGTCGGTCTCCTTGGCTTTCCGTACGAGGCGCCTCAGCAGCCTCGTGGCCGCGAGTAGCGTGACGACGGCGCCGAGGGCCGCGTAGGATCCGGCGAATATGAAGAAATCGTAGAGCCCGTGGACGGCGACCGCCGACAGGAAGCCCCGGCGCCTATACGCGGAAGCCCGGGCCGGGTCGCCGGAGCGCTTCGACATGCCCAGCCAGTAGCCCATGACGCCGGTGGCCGCGGCGTGCATGGGAACGGCGGTGAACGCCCTGAAGAGGAGGGTCCAGCCGCCGTTGAGCCCGTACATGAGGTTCTCCGCGAAGGCGAAGCCGAGGCTGACGCAGGCGGCGTAGACGATGCCGTCCATGACCTCGTCGAAGGCGGGGTTCTTGAACAGGTAGCGCCTGAGGAAGAAATACTTGACGCCTTCCTCGACGAGGGCGGCCGTCACGAAGGACGTCCAGGCCACGCCGACGAGGCCCGGCAGCCATCGGGCCGGAAGGTCGACGACGAGCTCCAGGCCTATCGCCGGGATCGTAGCCAGGAACCCGTAGAGTACGCTCCTGCCTATGAGGCCCACGGGCTCGGGCCGCGCGCGGTCGGCGCGGTAGAACAGGGCGAGCAAGACGGCGGCGGGCAGGGCCGCGCCCCCGACGAGTACGGCTATATCGATCATCGGCCTAGTATATATCGCGGCGCGCAGGAAATCGACGGGGCGTCGCCGCGTTCCGCCCGGGAAAGCCGAGGCTCGCCCCCGGCGGCGGGGCGGCTTGCCCCGCCGCCGCGTACATAGTACGCTACCCATACCAGCGAATTAAGGAGAAAGCCATGGACCAACGCTCGATAGAAGAAACCGCCAAGTCGATTCGATGCCTCTCGATGGACGCGATACAGAAGGCTAATTCCGGCCACCCCGGCCTCCCCCTCGGATGCGCCGAGCTGGGAGCCGTGCTCTACGGCGAGCTGCTCCGCCACGATCCGGCGGCCCCCGCCTGGATGGACCGCGACCGCTTCGTGCTGTCCGCGGGGCACGGCTCGATGTTCCTCTACTCGCTCCTGCACCTGTCCGGCTACGGGGTCTCCCTCGACGACATCAAGGCTTTCAGGCAGATTGGATCAAAGTGCGCCGGCCACCCGGAATACGGCGTCGCGCCGGGCATAGAGACGACGACCGGGCCCTTAGGCCAGGGCGTGGCTACCGCCGTCGGCATGGCCATAGCCGAGACCATGCTCGCCGCCCGCTTCAATACCGCTAAGAGGACTATAGTCGATCACTATACCTACGTCCTGGCGGGCGACGGCTGCCTGCAGGAGGGCGTCTCGGCCGAGGCGGCGTCGCTGGCGGGGCACCTGGGCCTGGGCAAGCTGATAGTATTCTACGACGACAACGACATAACGATAGACGGCGGCACGTCGCTCTCCTTCAGCGAGGACGTCGGCGCGCGCTTCGCTGCCTACGGCTGGCACGTGCAGAAGGGCGGCATGTACGACGCCGACGGCCTGCGGCGCATGGTCTCGGCAGCGAAGGCCGAGCCCGGCAGGCCCAGCCTCGTCATGCTCAAGAGCGTCATAGGCAAGGGCGCGCCTACCATGCAGGGCTCGCACAAGGTCCACGGCGCGCCGCTCGGGGCCGAGGAGATAGCGCGGGCCAAGGCCGCGATGGGCGTGCCCGAGGGCGCGCAGTTCTGGGTATCGCCCGAGGCCGAGGCGTTCTTCCGCTCCCGCGCTAAGGAGCTTTCCGCGGCCCGCGCCGCCTGGGAGGCGGAGTACGCGGCCTGGCGCGCGGAGGAGCCGGCGCTGGCCGCCGAGCTGGACGCCATGGAGGCCGGCGAGCCTTCCTCCGCGCCCGCCTGGCCCGCCGCCAAGCCGGGCGACTCGACGGCGACGCGCAACGCCTCGGGCGCCGCCCTCGCGGCCGCCTTCGCCGCCTGGCCCGGCCTCGTGGGCGGCTCGGCCGACCTTACCGGCCCCAACGTCACGAAGCTCCCCGGCCCCGCCTACTCGGCCGGCGACCGCTCCGGCAGGATGCTGCACTACGGCGTCCGCGAGCACGCGATGGCCGCCATCTCCAACGGCCTCGCCCTCCACGGCGGCTTCAGGCCGTTCTGCGCGACGTTCCTCGTGTTCGCCGACTACCTCAGGCCGAGCCTGCGCCTGGCGGCGCTGATGGGCCTCCCGGTCGTCTACGTCCTGACCCACGACTCGGTATTCGTCGGCGAGGACGGCCCGACCCACCAGCCTATCGAGCACCTCGCCTCGCTCAGGGCCATCCCTAACGTGCTCGTGCTCAGGCCGGCCGACGCGGACGAGACGAACGAGGCCTGGGCCTGGGCGATGGCCCGTACGGAGGGCCCCACCGTCATAGCGTTGACGAGGCAGAACCTGCCCGTGCTCGAGAAGGCGGACCCGATATGGCGGGATACCTTCAGGACGGGAGCCTACGTCGTCAAGAATACCGCGGGCGAGCCCGACGTCGTGGCGCTCGCGAGCGGCAGCGAGGTGGACCTCGCGCTCCGCGCCGCCGCGCTCTCGCCTGGCAAGAGCGTGCGCGTCGTCTCGGTGCCGTCCCTGGAGACGTTCCTATCCCAGCCTGACGCCATCAGGGACACCATAGCGCCGCCGGAGGCGCGGATACTGGCCTGCGAGGCCGGCCGCTCGCTCGTCTGGGACAGGATAGCGGACGGGTTCCTGGGCATAGAGCGCTTCGGCGAGTCGGGCCCGGGCGCCAAGGTAGCGGCCCACCTGGGCCTTACGGCCGAGGCCCTCGCCGCGATGATGAGCGAATAAGTAGCCGCATAACCCGCGGCTTCCGGCTCGGCGCGCCTAAGACGGCCGAGCCGGCGACCGCGGGCTCTCTCCTCCGGCTCTCTCCTCCGGCTCTCTCCTCCGGCTCTCTCCTCCGGCTCTCTCTCCGCGAGCCCTCTCCTTGGCAGGGTCCGCCTTGCCTCCCTTCAAGAACGGATGCATACTGCGATCACATGAGAAAGCCTACGGTATTCCATAACGGCAGCATCTACGGCCTCGAGCGCGAGGGCGAGCGTTTCTCGGCCATGAGCGTCGGCCCGGACGGCCGCATACGGGAACTCTATGCCGAAGGGCAGCCCCTGCCGCCGGACGCCGAGCGTTTCGACCTCGGCGGCCGGGCCGTCGTGCCCGCCTTCATAGACTCCCACGCGCACTTCATGTCCAAGGCGGCCCTGGAGGCCCTGGCCGTCAACCTCGGGCGGCTCGAGGGCGACCGTATCGTACCGGACGGCCTCGAGGGCGTACGCGAGCTTCTCTCCGCGCGGTTCGCGGGCACGAGGGGGCCGGTCATAGGCTTCGGGCTGTGCCTCGGGGCTATCGCGGAGCGCCGCCTACCGCATGACTCGGAGCTCGACTCGTGGTTTCCCGGGCGGCCCGCGATAGTGCTGTCGATGGACGGCCACTCGAGCGCCTACTCGAGCCCTGCCCTCGCCCGCCTGGGCATAGCGAGCATGGCGCGGGACGGGATCCTATCGGGCGAGGCCCACGAGTTCAACATGGGGAAGATAGCCGCCTTCGTGATGCGCGGGCTCGGGCCCGGCGCCCTCGCCAGGGGCCTCTCGGCGACGGTAAGGGAAGCCGCGGACAACGGGCTCGTATCGATCCATTGCCTCGAGGGCGCCGAGGACACGGAGCGGGATCCGGCCGTGGCCGCCTTCAAGCTGGTAGGAGGCAGGCTCGGGCCGAGGCTCAAGCTATGGATGCAGTATACCGATCTCGGGCGGGCCGAGCGGCACGCCTCCGGCCTCGGGCATAGGCGCGTCGGCGGCTGCCTCGCCTGGGAGATGGACGGCTCGGTATCGTCCAGGAGCGCAGCGTTCGACGAGGACTACCTCGACCGCGCCGACTCGGGGCGCGCCTACCGCACGCCCGACGAGGCCTTCTCCATGGTTAGGCCGTTCTACGGGGCGGGATGGCAGACGAGCGCCCACGCCATAGGGCCGCGCGGCATAGAATCGATACTCTCGGCCTACGAGCGCCTCATGGACGGCTCCGGGGACCGCGACAACAGGCTTCGCCTACGCATCGACCATTTCGAGTTCCCGAGGCCAGACCAGATAGCGCGCGCCGGGTCGCGGCGCCTCGTGCTGCCGGTCCAGCCGGGCTTCGCCTGGGCGGACGAGCGCTACGTGCATAGCTACGACGAGGCGCTCTCCCCGCGCGTCCGCGCCGGGCAATGCCCCCTGCGCTCCCTCATCGACTCGGGCTGCGTCGTGGCGCTGTCGACGGACGCCCCCGTCCAGCCGTTCAATCCTTTTGTGCAGATAGCCGGGGCGGTGGAGCACCCCGTCCCGTCCGAGCGAATATCCGTGTACGAGGCCCTGAGGGCCTACTCGTGGGCCGGCGCCTACTCGGCCTTCGAGGAAGGCGAGCGCGGGACCTTGGCTGTCGGCAAGTACGCCGACTTCGCCCTGCTCGACGCCGACCCCTTCATGACGCCGGTCTCGGCTATTGCGGCGATACGCGTCTCGGGGACGTGGCACGAGGGAAAGGCGCTCAAGGCCCCCCCGGCCGGAGCGCCCGCCTTCGCCGCGAGGCTCGCGATGACGAAGAGGAGGGCGATATGAGCGATAGGCAGAAGTCCGGGCTGAGCTTCCTAGAGGCGACGAGCATCATAGCGGGCTACGGGATAGGCGGAGGCATACTGGCCCTGCCGTACCTGGTATCCCGTAACGGTATCGCCGCCTCGGCCCTGATCATCGCGGCCGCCTACGGCGCTAGCCTCCTCCTCCATCTCTTCATAGGGGAGCTCGCGGCCGGGGACGGCACTGGAAGCCAGATCGTGGAGCTGTATAGGAAGTACCTCTTCACGGGCAAATTCGGGACGGCGTTCACCTGGGCGTTCTTCGCGGTAATGGGCGTCGTATTCCTCGCCAACCTGGCGGCCTACGTGGCCGGAGGCGACGAGGTCTTGGCCCAGAGCCTCGGGCTCCCGTCGCCGTGGGGAGCCGTAGCCTTCTACGCTCTGGCCGCGTCGGTCGCGGCGCTGGGGCTCAAGGCGCTGGGGATAGCGGAGAAATGGGCGGTCATGGCGATGGGCCTGATCTTCGCGGCCCTAACGGCCGCGACCGTCGTCGTCAGGATGAGGGCGGGAGGCCCGGCCGACGCGTGGAGGCAGGCGCTGGCCGCCGTGCCGCCGGCGGCGAACCTGCCTCTGGCGCTGTTCGGCATGGCCATGTTCTGCTTCGCTGCCTTCTTCTCGGTGCCTCAGGCCGTAGCCGGCCTCTCAGACCGGCCCCGTCTCGTCAATAAGGCTATCGCGACGGGCCTCGGCGTGAATACCGCGCTTATATTCCTCGTCACCGTCATGTCGCTGATCGCGTCCGATTCCGTTACCGAGATAGCCACGGTCGGATGGGCCCGCGCCCTGGGGCCGTGGGCCTCGGGCGTCGGCGCGGCCTTCGTGTTGCTGGCCATGCTGACGAGCTACTGGTCCATTTCCTTCGCCCTCTCCACCATCGTGGAGGAACGGCTCAAGGTACCCGGGCTGGCGGCGTGGGCCATCGCGACCCTGCCCACGCTGCTCCTGGCGCTCGCGGGCCTCGGGGGCTTCATGGACTTCATGCGCACCGCGGGAGGGGGCATCGCGATCCTGATAGCCCTGCTCTTCCTGCCGGCGTACTATCGCTACCGCCGAGGCCGGAGCGCAGCCGCTATACTGCCCCGGGCCCTGGACAGGCCCTGGGCCGGCTGGGCCATCGGCCTGGCCTACGCCCTCATGGCCGTAGGCTCTGTCGTCGCCATATAAAAAAGCCGCCCGCTGGCGCGGACGGCTCCTCGGGGCCTAAGGGCCGGGTATTACCACCAACCGAAGGCGGTGCCGCAGCGGGTCATGTACCAGACGGTGATTATGGCGACGATGACCGCGTAGACGAAGTACCAGAGGGCCAGGGCCTCCCCGTCGCGCTTAGCCAGGAAGCCGTTGAACAGCGACGCGCCGAGGCTTACTAGGTACCCGATCAGGGCGAGGACGCCGTAGAACGTGTTAGGCGCGGCGAGCGCGTCGATCGAGAAGATGAAAGCGAACGCGAATACGAAGATGAATAGGGAAAAATTGATGAGGCCGTTCCTCGTGTCCATGGTAATCGACTCCTTTTCCGTATCGGGAGATATCGCACCGTAGTATACTCCTAGGAAAGGCGATTGTCCATCTTGATCGGGAATCGGCTTAGAGCGTAGGAGGGTAGCATGAAAACGGTATGCGTCATCCTGGCGAACGGGTGCGAGGAAGTCGAGGCGATCACGCCGGTCGATTACCTTAGGCGAGCGGGGCTCGAGGTCACCGTGGCGGGCCTCGGCGGACGCGAGATCATTGGAGGGCACGGGATAGCCATAGCGGCCGACGCCGTGCTCGACGACGTCGACGACCAGGACTTCGACTGCGTGGTCGTCCCGGGCGGCGGCGGCGGCTCCAAGGCGATCGCCGCCGACGAGACCGCCGTATCGATGCTGAGGCGCCACTCGTCCAAGGGCAGGCTAGTCGCGGCCATTTGCGCGGCCCCGGCCCTCGTGCTCGGCCAGGCCTGCGGGCTCCTGACCGGCCGGCGCTTCACCTGCTACCCGGGCATGGAAAGCCTCGTCCCCGAGGGCCGTTTCGAGGACTCGCGCGTCGTCGACGACGGGGACCTCATCACCTCCAGGGCGGCCGGCTGCGCCGGCGAATTCGCCGTCGCCATCGCGCGGGCCCTCGTGGGCGCCGCGAAGGCCAAGGAGCTGGGCGCCTCGGTGCTGCTCTAGCGGCTCGGTGCTGCTCTAGCGGCTCGGCATTGCCCTGGCGGCTCGGCATTGCCCTGGCGGCTCGGCGCTACTCTAGCGGCTCGGCGCCGCTCTGGGGCTCGCGCGGCCCGGACGCGGCTACTCTGGCGGGGAAGACCCTCGGGCGCCTGGACATGCGGCCGCGGCGCGCCACGGTCGCCGCGAACGCGAGGCCGACGGCGAGGCCCGCGAGCCCGCCCAAGGCCTGCGCGCCCTCGGAAAGCCCCGGCCAGAGCGCGCCTACCCCGAGGTAGCAGCCGAAGAACAGTCCCAGCGGCACGGCCAGCAGCCACAGGGCGCCAGCGGCGCTCGCGGCGTCGGATATATCCAGCTCCACCTCGTCGCCGACGGAGATACGGGAGCCGGGCTCGGACTCGGCCTCCAGCTCCTTGCCCGCTATGGAGCACTCGTTATGCGAGCCGCAGTGGGCGCAGCCCTCGCCGAGCCCTATGAGGACGGTGACGTTCCTGCCATCGACCTTAGTCGCTATTCCTCGTTCCTTCATGGAACTCCTCCTCGCACGGCACGCGTAGCGTCTCTATCGAGACCGCGCGCCCGGCCGCGTCTATCTCTATGACGCAGCCCTGTAGTTCGGGCGACTCGACGGCGTCCTTCGCCCAGACGGGCACGCCGCTCAGGTACTCGCGTATCCTAGTCGCGGCGTCCATGCCGCCTACCGACATCAGGCTGCCGGTCCTGCCGGTATCGGTGATAGAGGCCGTACCCGCGGCCGACACGGCGGCGTCGGAGGTAAGTGCCCTGCCGTACGACCCGACGACGGCGCTCACCCGCCCGTCGGCGTACCGGAACAGGGCGCGGCGCTCAGCCGTTGTAGCCGCCCTGAAATCGACGAGCACGGCCTTGGCCCCGTCCTTGAGGGCGGGAAGGGCCGCGTCGAGGACGTGGAAAGGGTTCTCCAGGTGCACGCGGGAGAAACCGGCCTGGCCGAGCAGCTGGGCGACGACGACGGGCCCCTTAGGCGTCTGGTACGCCCTGAACCCGCGCCCCGGCACTCCGGGAGGATAGTTAAGCGGGCGCAGGAGCCAGGGGCTCTTCGGGAAGGCCTCGACGATATCCTTCTTATAGAACGCGGCCTCGCCCGTCGTCAGCACGTCGACGCCGAGCTTTCGCAGATAGACGGAATGCGCCTTGCCTATGCCCGCGCCCCCGGTCGCGCCGTTCGCGCAGGCCACGACGAGGTCGGCCCCCGTCTCCCTCTTGAGCCTAGGGAGGAGCTTCTTGACCGCGAACACGCCTACGCGCCCGACTATCTCGCCTATATAGAGAATGCGTATACCCACGGACACAAGGTACCGGAAACGGGGGCGAGCTTCAAGCTAAGGCCCCGGGCTACTGCCTGTCGTATCGCTCCACCTCGTCCTCGACGTACTCCACCGCGACGCCCGCCTTGCGGAACATATCCTCGCTCTCCGCGCCGGCGTGGTACTTCCTCTCGCAGATGACCCTGACTATGCCGCAATTGATTATCATCATGGCGCAGGCGCGGCACGGCGTCATCTTGCAGTACAGCGTCGCGCCGCCGATGGCTATGCCCCGGCGGGCGGCCTGGCAGATGGCGTTCTGCTCCGCGTGCACGCTGCGCACGCAATGGGTCGTCTCCGCGCCGTCCTCGTGGACGGTCCGCTTGAACTGGTGCCCGACCTCGTCGCAATGAGGCAGCCCGGACGGGGAGCCTACGTAGCCGGTGGCGAGGATCTGGTTATCCTTGGCGATGACGCAGCCGGAACGGCCCCGGTCGCAGGTGGCCCGCTTGGCTATGGACCTGCACACCTCCATGAAATACTCGTCCCAGCTCGGCCTGCGGTACTCGTTCCCTGCCACGTCGCACCTCCGACGGCAGTATACGTCGTACTCCGCGCTTACGCCAGCTCGCCTTGTTCGTGACGCTCATTTATGGTAGCTTCGATCCGCTCGTCCCGGAGGTCAATAGATGCGCACCGTCAAGTCACGCCCCGTCGCCGCCGCGGCCCTCGCCTCGATACTATCGATGCTGTCGCTCGCGGCGTGCCAGTCCGGCCCCAAGCTACCGGACGGATTATACGCCAGGATCGATACGGTCAGGGGCCCCGTCGTCATATCGCTCGCCTACGAGCAGGCCCCGCTCGCGGTCGCCAACTTCGTCGGCCTGGCCGAGGGCACTCTGGACGCCGCCGAGGGCAAGCGCTTCTATGACGGGCTCTCGTTCCACCGCGTCGAGCCAGGCTTCGTCGTGCAGGGCGGAGACCCGCGGGGAGACGGGTCCGGCGACCCTGGCTACAACTTTCCCGACGAATTCGATCCGGCCCTCAGGCACGACGTCCCCGGCGTCGTGGCGATGGCCAATTACGGCCCCGATACTAACGGCAGCCAGTTCTACATCACGCTGGCTCCCGTACCGAGCCTCGACGGCGCCTACACTGTGTTCGGCCGGGTCGTGGACGGGCTGGACGCGGTCGAGCGGATAGCCGCCGGGGACCTTATGACGAAGGTGACGATACTGCGCTACGGTCAAGGGGCCAAGGCCTTCGAGACGGGCCAGACGGCCTGGACGCGATACTACGGCGTCGCGGAGGAAGGCTCCAAGGCTCGGGCTCGGGCTGCGCGGGCGGCCCTCGACGAGGCCATCGCCGCTAAATGGCCGGGACTCGAGAAGCGGCCCGACGGCATCATGTCCAAGACCCTCGCGGAGGGCGCCGGGCGCACGGCCCCGAGGGGCTCCCTGGTCAAGATCGAATACAAGGGCATGCTCCCCGACGGGAGGATCTTCGACCAGTCGATACTCCACGGAGGGCCGTTCGAGTTCGAGCTGGGGATCGGCCAGGTGATCCTGGGCTGGGACCTAATAATCAAGGACATGAAGAAGGGCGAGAAACGCCTGGTAGCCATACCCCCCGAGTACGCCTACGGCACGCAGGGCGTCTCGGGAGTAATACCGCCTAACTCGTACATAGTATTCGAGCTCGAGCTCGTAGGCTTCGAGGAATAAGCCCCGCCGGAAGAGGATTGGGCGCGCGCGGCGGAGGAAAAGGCCCAGCCGGGCCCGTTCCTCGACGCCCTTCGCCGCGCTACTCCTCCGTCGCCGCCTCGTCAAGGAGGGTCCATCGGCCTTCCTTCTGAACGAAGCGGGAAGCCATGGCCTCTATGTACCTTCCGTCCTCGCCCGACAGGCGCAGCCTGCCCGCCGGGACGTTGACCTCGACTACCCTGAAGACCGTGCCGTCGTACGGTATCCGGGCGCCCTCGCCGGGCATGCTCCGGCGGGCTTCCCTATAGAAGCCGAACTCGTAGGCGAGGCAGCACAGCAGCCGGCCGCACGGCCCCGATATCTTCAGGGAATTGAGCGAAAGGTTCTGGTCCTTGGCCATCTTGATGGACACGGGCACGAGCTTGTCGGTGACGCCGTGGCAGCATAGCACGCGGCCGCAGACGCCGCAGCCGCCGACCACCCTGGCCTCGTCGCGGACGCCTATCTGCCTAAGCTCTATGCGCATCTTGAAGACCGCGACCAGGTCCTTGACCAGGTTGCGGAAATCGACCCGCGAGTCGGCGGTAAAGAAGAACAGCACCTTTGGCTCGTCGAACAGGTAATGGGCGAAGACCAGCTTCATGGGGAGGTTGTGCGACTTGATCTTCTCCTGGCACAGCGCGTAGGCCTTGCGCTCCTTCTCCTCGTCGGAGGCGCGCCTCGCCTCGTCCTCGGGCGTCGCCAGCCTGTCGATCTTGACGACGTCGTCGGCGCGCACGAAGCCGGGGGCCTTGACCGTGCCCAGCACCGTGCATATATCCTTGCCGTAGCGAGTCGGGGCCACGACGCGCGCGCCGGCCTCCAGGGGCGTCTCGCAGGCCGCGTAGTACGACTCGTTGTACGGGTCGGCCCTGAGCCTATAGAGCGGGAACGGCAGGTCGCCCAGATGGGCGCCCTCTCCCTCGGAATCCGAAGCCTCGTCCTCTAGGTGGCGGAGGTCCTCGTCGTTCTGCTCATACGTATTATCGTCGTCCATCGTCGTTTCTCCTTTAGCCCGGCCCCCTACGGGGCCGGTTCTGGTTCCAGGCCGTCCGGCTAGCGCAGGAGGTCCACGAGCAGCCCGTGGATCTCGTCGAGGCGCCGCAGGATATCGAGCTTGTCCCGCTGGGCCGATATGACCTCCGCCGCGAGCCGCTCGAGCCGCTCGTCTATGATGACGACGGTGGTGAATTTCTTGCGCTTCAGTATATTGCCGCCGGAGCTCTTCTCGACCACGTCGTAGGCCCTCTCGACGACGTAATGCACGAAATTCCTGACGGCCGCCTTGTACGCCCTCACGCGCTCGCCGTCGGGATCCCGCTTCAGGTCCTCCCCGGCCGCGTGCACCGAGTCGAGTAGCTCCGCGGCCTCCGCCTCGGAGAACGGCATCCCTTCCGCCGCCGGCGTGAGTTCCACCTCCTCCGCGCCCCGCAGAGCAGACCTGAAGGCGCTCGCCTTATGGGTCTCCTTCTTCTTCTCGGCCCTCTTGCCCGAGAGCCCGGGAACGAGGCCGGCCAGCAGATTGTCGGGAAGCTCTATCTTTGCCATGTCGGTCCGGCGACGACCGCGTCGCCGCGACGCTCGTCGGAGGCAGCGTCGAAGCCGAAGGGGCGGATCTTCGATCCGTGCCTGCGTATGAAAGCCAGCATCGATTCCTCGATGCCCTCGCGGACCCCGGCCACCTCGACGTCCCCGTGTATGACGACGTCCCCGTCGGCGTCGAGCGTGGGGGAGAACACGTTGCCCACGATAACGCCGCCGTCCAGTATCGTCAGGCGCTCGGAGACGCACACGTCGCCGCGCACGACGCCGCCGATGACGGCCGACCGGGCTACGAGCGACGCGTCGCAGCGCGCCGACTCGCTGACGACGATCTTTCCCGAGGCGCGGATGGAGCCGCGCACGTCTCCGTCTATCCGCACGAAGCCGTCTACGACGAGATCGCCGCGGAAAGAGCTGTCAGGTCCGAGGAGCGTGTTTACGAGTACGTCGCGGGGGGCGGGCATTGGCGTATCGTACCCGGCGCCCGCTATCGAGTCAACGGAGAGGAGCCCGAGCGGATATTGAGGAAGCGGAGCGGGTCTATGGTCTCTGTGCCTAGATGCACCTCGTAATGGAGGTGCGGCCCGGTGGAGAGGCCGGTGTTGCCGATATAGCCTATGATCTGGCCCTGCTTCACCACGGCGCCCTTCTGGACCTTGAAAGCGCTCATGTGGGCGTATCGGGTCAAGAAACCGTGCTTATGCTCTATGATGATATAGTTCCCGAGGCTGATATCGTACGCGACAGTCACGACCTTGCCGTCGGCCGTCGCCAGGATAGGGTCGCCGGAACGGAAGGTGGAGAGGTCTATGCCCTTATGTATATACCAAGACCCGTAGATGGGGTTCTCGTTCTGGCCGTAGTACATCGAGATATGGCCGATGCCGCCCTTGATCGGCCAGATATTCGGTATCTCGGCGAGTATCCCGCCCTGCGCCGATATGCTATCCCCGAGCTCGTTAAGCGGCTTGACGCTACGCTCCAGGTATCCGGTCACCCGCTCGATCTCGGCGGCCTCGCGCAGGCGCCCGGTGCCGATATCGGTCGGGGAGAAGAACGCGGCCAGGTCGCCGTCGGCCCTCGCCGCCTGGCTGGCCTGCCCCCTGACGCCTATCGTGGAAAGCGTCGAGTCGAGGGCCGCCTGGAAGGAGCGGGCGGCCTTTACGAGCCTCGTCGTGCTGTCCCTGATGGAATCGAGGTCCGCCTGCGTCGTGTTAAGCGCATCGGTCTTGCCCGCGAGCTTCCCGACGACGTCGCGGTAATCCGCGCTAGAATAGGTTAGGAAGCCGGCGGCCCCGAGGATGACGGCGACGACGGCCGCGAGACCGAATAGGCTGATCTGGAGATTAAGTATGCGCTTCTCGGAGTGAGGAACGAGCATGATGGTTATCTTCTGCCTTCCGGCCTTGAAGAACCTCGAGAGGCCAGAAGCGACGGATGCGGCGGCGCGGCGAACGGACGTACCTACACGCTTAGCGAACGATTTCTCCATATCCTTATATCGCTTTAGCGTCGCCAACGAACCCTCCGGCATAGAAAATCGGTACAAGATAGCACGCGCCGGGCCTTGTTGTCAAATAACTGCTTCTTGGATAAAGCCATTTTGAAAACAGGCGCTCCGTATAGTATAGTATACGCAATGAGCGAAATCACACCGCCGCGGCAAGAGAAACCGGAAGCCTCCACCCTGCTTACCAGGAACGACGGTTCGCTCTGCATTACGTTTATCGGCGCAGGAAGCGCCTTTACCAAGAAATTCTACCAGAACAACGCGCTGGTCGTTAAAGGCGACGACCACGTGCTCATCGACTGCGGCACTCGGACGCCGGAGGCCCTAGCCAAGCTCGGGCTATCGGTGACCGACATTAGGAATTACCTCATCACCCATTCGCACGCCGATCATATAGGCGGCCTCGAAGAGGTCATGCTAATGAATCGCTACGTCGCGAAAAGGAAAACGACGATGGTGGCTCCGCGAGCCTACAGGGAATTCCTATGGAAGCATTCCCTGAAGGGCGGAGCCGCGTATAACGAGAGGGTCGGCGGGAAGATACTACGTTTCGACGATTTCTGGGACGGCGTCGACCTGGAGCCGGTCCCGGGCGCCGACAGGCAGCTATGCGAGGCCAGCGTCGGATCGATACGGCTCGCCATGTTCAGGACCATGCATATCCCCGACTCCGCCCCCGGCTGGCGATCGTCGGCCCCCAGCTACGGCGTCGTCATCGACGGCAGGATACTATTCACGGGAGACACCCGCTACGACCCCGGGCTCTTCGACTTCCTAGCCGGGCGATACTCGATAGAGGCGGCGTTCCACGACTGCCAGCTATTCCGAGGCGGCGTCCACGCCTCGCTCGAGGAGCTGCGCGGCCTGGCCGCGCCCGTAAAGGCGATCACCAGCCTCATGCACTTCGGCGACTCCGCGGACGCGTACGCGGAGAAGGCTAGGGAGTACGGGTTCAAGGGCTTCGTCGAGCAATGGAAGCCCTACGTCTTCGCCTGACGGCTTCCCCTCGCGCATAGGCTCCCCTTCGCGTATGAGCCGGCTCGCCTCACTTGCCGATACCTCGCTTTCGTAGGTACATTCTCATAAATTCTATTCCAATTATCACGGGAGATCCTCCATGGCCGTACATCAATTCCAGGCTGAAGTAAACCAGCTCCTCCAGCTCATCATCCATTCGCTCTACTCGCATCGCGAGATATTCCTGCGAGAGCTCGTGTCCAACGCTTCCGACGCCATAGACAAGCTCAAGTACCTATCCGTATCGGACGAAGCGTACAAGGCCGTCGCCTTCGACCCGACCATCGCCATCAGCTTCGACGAGGCGGCCGGCACCCTGACCATCGCAGACAACGGCATAGGCATGGACGAGGTCGACCTCGTGGAGAACCTCGGCACCATCGCCCGCTCGGGCACGAAGCGCTTCATCGAGGCCATGGCCGAGGACAAGCGTAAGGACTCCAACCTGATAGGCCGCTTCGGCGTCGGCTTCTACGCCAGCTACATGGTCGCCGACGAGGTGACCGTGACCACCCGCAAGGCCGGGCAGGAAGCCGCGTGGGTCTGGAAGAGCGACGGCAAGGGCGCCTACGATATAGAGCCCGGCGCCCGCGACGGCCACGGCACGACGCTCGTGCTCAAGATGAACGACGACGGAAGGGAATTCCTGAGCCGATGGCGCCTCGAGGAACTGGTCAAGAAGTACTCCAACCACGTCGACTGCCCCATCCGCCTTTCCTACGACGAGGACAGGTACGACGACAAGGGCAAGAAGACTGGCGAGAAGACCCACAAGGACGAGCAGATCAATAGCGCCCAGGCTCTCTGGCGCCGCCCCAAGGCCGAGCTCAAGGACGAGGACTACGTCGAGTTCTACAAGAACATAGCGGATTCCGACGAGGAGCCGCTCCTGTGGTCCCACACCAAGGCCGAGGGCACGATCGAGTACACGACGCTATTCTACGTCCCGTCCAAGGCTCCCTTCGACCTCTACCACGCCGACTACAAGCCGGGCGTCAAGCTGTACGTACGCCGCGTCTTCATCACCGACGACGACAAGGAGCTATTGCCCGTGTACCTGCGCTTCGTGCGCGGCGTCATCGACTCGGAAGACCTGCCGCTCAACGTGAGCCGCGAGATACTCCAGCAGAACCGCGTTATGAGCTCAATCCGCAACGCGTCCGTGAAGAAGGTGCTCTCCGAGCTCAAGGACCTCTCCTTACGCGACAAGGACAAGTACGGGGCCTTCATCTCCGAGTTCAACCGGCCGCTCAAGGAAGGCCTGTACGGGGATTTCGCCAACCGCGAGGCGCTCCTCGAGCTCGTGCGCTTCAAGAGCAGCTCGACCGAGGGCTGGACGTCGCTCGCCGACTACAAGTCCCGCATGAAGGACGACCAGAAGGCCATCTACTATATCGCCGGCGACTCCGAGGACAGGCTGAGGAAGTCGCCCCTCCTGGAGATGTACCGCAAGCAGGGCGTCGAGGCGCTCATCTGCCCCGACGAGATAGACGAGCTCGTGATGCCCATGGTCGGCAAGTACGGCGACCTCGAGCTCAAGGCCGTCAACCGAGCCGGGGCCGAGAAGGAATTCGAGGGCGAGAAGGACGAGCAGAAGGAGAAAGACCTCGCGCCCGTCATCGAGCGCATCAAGAAGGCCCTAGGCGACGAGGTCAAGGACGTCCGCCTGTCCGCGCGCCTCTCGGAGAGCCCCTCCTGCATAGTGGTCGACGCGGACGACCCGAGCCTCCAGCTCCAGCAGTTCATGAAGAGCATGGGCCGCGCCGGGGACTTCGACGTCAAGCCCATCCTCGAGGTCAACGGGGACCACGCCCTCGTCGCGCGCATAGCGGCCTCCGACGACGAGGCCCTCGCCGCAGACGTCGCCCGCGTGCTCCTGGACCAGGCCCTGCTCGTCGAGGGCGCCCCTCTCAAGGACCCCGCCGATTTCGTCGCGAGGATGAATAGGCTCATCGGATAGATTATAGTCGACGGAATCGGGCGCGCGGGGACGCGCGCTCCGGCCACGGCCCGTCCGCTTAAACGGACGGGCGCGTCACGGACGACGAGGTTCCGTCGCGAGGATGATTTACTAGAACCGCCCCTTCTCGATGCGCTGCGCGATCGAGAGGGGAACGCCGCCAATGGACGTCAGGCGCGATCCGTCGGGAAGCGACGCGCCCTGCCGTATGTAGCAGCCGAGGCCGACGAGGCAGCGCTCTCCTATGGTCACTCCCGGGGAGATGTAGCAGTGGGCGCCTATCACGCTCCCGGCCCCGATCGAGACGGGCTGCAGCACGAGGTGGCCGTTCTCGTAGATATGGCACGATATGTCGGTCTGCCCCCCTACTACGACGCCGTCGCCCAGGGTCAGGAGGTACGCGTCGTTGAGCATATAGCTATTCAGCTTGACGTTCCGGCCCATCCTGCAGCCTACGAGCCTGAAAAACAGGTTGGTCATGAAGCTCATGGGCACGACGGGCAGGACGAGCTGGGTCATCATGGTATAGATGCCGCTGAACAGCAGCCACCGTATCACCGTAGCGGATTTCTCGGGGTATCGCCCAGGCTTGACGCCCAGGGAAAGCAGCCTGATGCTTAGTCCCATCACCAGCACCGCCGTCTGGAAGAAAAGGAAGAGCGAGAAGCCCAGGACGATCGAGAAGGCTATCCATCGGTCCGCCGACGCGAGCGCTCGGACGCCCCAGGCGACGAGCAGGACGGACGGCAGGGTCGAAAGGCCCGCTAATAGCGCGTAGAGGGAATAGATCGGGATCGTCAGGACGACCTGGGCCAGTACGGAATCGGCTATCTTCTTCGCGACGCTCATGAAACGCTCCTATTGGCCGCCCCGCGGAGCGACGTGAAACCAGCGGGAACGTTACCCCGAACGCCTTCGGCTGTCAAATCGTTAGCCGCGGGTTGTTAGCCGCGGACTTTTAGCCGCGGGACGCGACGCCGGTGACGAAAGCGTAACATGACTAAACTCCCGTTCCAGGATAGAGTACCCTTACTTCATCTGAGGAGACTACATCGTGAACCAGACAGAATCGACGAGGCGGGCCAGGCGCTTCGCCGTCGCGGCGGCTTTTTGCGTCCTCGTCCCGATCGCGGGGGGCCCGTCCGCGGCGTCGGCCCAGGAATCTACGCCGCTACCCGTCATGGACGTCAACGCCTTCGATAGGCTCGCCGTCCTTCCGTATTCCGAGCCATTGGACGTTTCATCCGACTTCACCCAATACGCGGCCTTCCTGACGCCGGCGATATTCTCGGTAGCGGCGCCGGTCGACGATTGGCTGGGCATAGGGGCGATGTACGCGGGGTCGGCCGCGCTATCGTTCGGCGCCAGGACTGCGCTCAAGGCCGTGTTCGACCGCGCCAGGCCGTACATGTACTACGCGGACCCGCCCGCGGGCGCGATCGCCGACGGCGACTACCTGGACTCGTTCCCGTCCGGGCACACGATCATGGCCTTTACGGGCGCCGGCTTCACGGCCGCTCTCTTCCGCATACGCTATCCCGACTCGCCGTATAGGGTACCGGCGGTCATCGCGTCCTACGCGCTCGCCGCTGTCACCGCCGGGCTCAGGGTAGGCTCGGGCTCGCACTTCATGACCGACGTGCTGGCCGGCGCGGCCATAGGCTCGCTGTTCGGGATCGCGGTTCCGTACGCGGCGGACGCTCTCGGCCTCCTCGAATAAGGGCGGAGAGGCTACGCGCGGCGCTCGTTGCCGTGCTTGAAATTACCAGTGATCTTCGCCAGGAACAGCTGTATCGAGTACTCGTCGCCGGAGGCGGCGATCTTCGCGAGGCGGGCGGCGTCCTTGGGGCCGAGCGTCATGACGGCCTTGCCGTTCCACGAGACGAACGCCCTGCCGTCCTTCGTCGCCTTGTACGAGAACGGCCTCTCGGTAGAGAGTATCCCCCGGCTATCCTCCACGGGCGGCTATTCCGTGGCCCCGGACGAGGCTCCGCTCAGCGCGTCGCCCTCGTAGCTCGCCTTGACGCCGGCCCAGGCCGCCGTCGAGACGGCGAGCCCGATGCCGAGTACGGCTATGGCCACCGCCGGCACGAAAACGGGGGACGGGATGCGCCGCACGAGCCTAGCGCGAATCGTGCAGGTGATCGCCGCGAGCAGGGCGCACCCGAACGTCGCGCCCGGCGCGAAGGTGCATAGCGAAGAATAGCCCATGACGTTCGGCCACGAGGCGTTAGGATTCGGCACGAGCGTGGCGACCGCCGCGAGCGCGAAGAGGCCGCTCAGCGCCAGGAGCGGCTTATACGCCGGGCCGTAGGGGCTCTTCATCGCGGTTCCTATCGACGAGCGGCCGCGGGCGTCAGCTTAGGGACGCCGGCGAGCCAGCCGTGGAAACGATGGAAGCCGGAACCGAGGGCCATGAGGGGGCACGCCACGACGCCCTCCATGCCGAGGGCCGCGCAGCGTTCCAGGACGGCCGCGTCGGCCGATACCTTCGAGCCGAAAATGACCCGCTTGACGCCCTTCTTGGCGAGCCGCTCGAGGAGCTCAGCGTTCCTCGTCTTATTGGTTATGACGACGGCGAGCTCTGGAGTGCCGGGAATATCGGAGACCGACTTATGCGTCTCGACGTCGTAGGGGCCCGAGCCGGGATTAACGGGATAGACGCGGGAACCGCGCGACTCGAAGGCCGTGCGGATCTCCGCGCAATAAGCCGCGTGCCGGTTGGAATAGCCGACGAACGCGATTTCCTTGGCGTCGAAGAACGATACCGGAATTCTGGTTGCCATAGTGACTCCATCTTCCCCGGACGCTACCGCCGGGCGGGGACCGATAAGGGATATGATCCGGCCTACAGCCCGGACCCGTTACGAAAGTACCTATTACTTAACGGTACGTCAAGGCCGGCCCCACGGCTCCGCCGCGATCGTAGCGACCATGGCCGAGTATTATCGCGCCGAGCCAAGGCAGGCCGACGCCGGACGTAGCGGTGCAGGAGCCGAGCGCGCCGGCATAGCCGGTATAAAACAGGACCGTAGGCTATTCCGTCTCGATAGGGCGCGAGAAGCGATGCTCTAGGCGGAGCCTTCCCTTCGGACAGAAGTCGCCCGTTCGGGGGTTAATCGCCATACGCTCATAGAATACGGCGATTTCACTTTCTCCCGAGCTTTCCGCCTCCTCGGGACGGCGGGATTGCTTGACTATTTATGAGCATATGCCTATTATACTTTTGACTGAGTAATTGGCATTTGCCATTTACACACAAAGCGCCGTCGGCGCTGGGAATCGCTACTATGCAATGGAGGCCACAATGCCTAGGATGGATAGAACAGGCCCGGACCGATCGGGCACGACTATGGGCCACGGGCGAGGCGGCTGCGGAAATTCCGCGAGGTCGAGACTCCGATTCGACGGCGGAGCCGGTCAAGGGCGCCTCTTCGGAAGCGCCGGATGCTCGGGTCGAGGCATGGGACCCGGCAAGGGACTCGGCTGGTTCGGCGTCGGGTACAACGGCGTCGGGTACGACGGCGTCATGAACGCCGAGACCGAATACGGTATCGAAATAAAGAAAGCGCTCGAGGCGAGGGCCGCGATCCTCCGCGCGGAACTGGCCAGGACCGAGGCTCTTCTCTCCGCCGCGGCTACGGGGATCCAGGAAGGCGAGAAGGAGCCCGGAGAGGATTCCGGCGGATGAACGATGCCGGAACGACGGTCATAGCCGTCGAGAGAGGCAAAGGCGGCACCGGTTAGGCTACGGTAGCCGTCCGCCTGGCCAGCGCCCGGCCAAGGCCCTGGTAGAGGAACCGATGATCGTAGGGGAGACGTCGCGGAAGCGAGCGGATGGGCGAGAACCGCTCGAGGGCCGACTGGCCGTAGGGGACATCAGGTCCACCGCCGTAATAGAAACGACTGAGAAAAAAAGCCTCGGCGACGGGAGTCTCAGTTCAGGTGCGCGATTGCGCGCCCGGCGCATCCTGCCCCGCTACCCGCGCCGTCGACGGAGCCGACTACGTCGTCCTGATAGCCGAGCCGACCGAGTTCTCCCTGCGCGACCTAGTAGCGGCCGCTCGCCTCGCCAGCGAAAGCGGAAGCCCGACCGGAGTCGTCGCCGATAAGGACGGCGTTGGAGACGCCGACGCAGCGATCGCCGATTAACCATGATTAGCTGAAGGGAACGCCATCAGAATCGCCATCAGAATCGCCGTCCCGATGGCCGACGAGGATAGCTACGACCGCTAGGCGGACCTCGGATACCGCCGCGCGGCGCCTACTCCCGCGCGGCGCCTACTCCCGCGCGGCGGCGATAGCGGCGCGCAGGGCCTTCACCCCGAGGAGCGAGCAATGCTGCTTGTTCTCCGGGATGCCGCCCAAGGCGGTCACGACGTCGTCGTCAGTGATGCGCATCGCCTCGGCGAGGGTCTTGCCCTCCGCGATGACGGTCAGCACGCTGCTCGTCGAGATGGCGCCCGGGCACCCGTAGGACTTAAAGGCTATGCGGGTTATCCTGTCCTCGCGCACCGATATCCATAGCTTCATCTCGTCGCCGCAGCCGGGATCGCCGATGCTCGCGTAGCCGTCCGCCTCGCCGTCGGGCAGGCTCCCGACGTTCCGAGGATTAGTGAAGTGATCTATCACCGCGTCGGTATAGTAAAGCACCGGGCCGGCAAAGCCTCGGGCTCCTATACCTTCATCGCTCGGGGAATCCATGACCTTTGCTCCTATCCGCTTTATGATACTAGCATATGCCCATATAAAACGACAAGCGAAACTCGAGGAGGCGGACGGTTCCGAAACACGGCTTCACTAACGGCGCCCCGCCGATATAGAATCGCGCCGAGGGAGACGAGCGTATGGCTAAAGCAGGCACCGCGGCCGAACCGAGGAGGCTCCTCATGTCGGCCCTTACCGAGTACGCGTCGACGCGCCCGGGAGAATCGGGGAACTGCGCGCGTTTCAAGGATTTCCTGGGCCGCAACGACGACGCCATGCTGCGCTCGTGCGCGATCGGGCACGTGACGGGCTCGGCCTTCGTGGTCGACCCCGCCGTCCGCAGGACGCTGCTCGTGCATCACCGCAAGCTCGGCAAGTGGCTCCAGCCGGGAGGCCACTGCGAGCCGGGAGAGACGTCCATGGACGCCGCGGTTCGGGAGACGCTCGAGGAGACGGGCGTCGTGGCGGCTCCGCGGTCCGACGGCATCTTCGATATCGACGTGCACCCCATTCCGGCCAGGCGCGACGAGCCCGCCCACGTGCACTACGACGTACGCTACCTGCTAGTCGCCGAGCCCGGCCCGACGACGGTCAGCGAGGAGTCCAGGGCCGTGGAATGGGTCGACCTCGAAGAGGCTGTCCGCCGCAATCCGGACCCGTCGATCGCGCGGATGGCGTCGAAGGCGCTCGCCCTCGGGACCGGGGCCTAGTCGTGGCGCACGGGGCCCCGGGCCGCCGCCCGCCCCTGCCTGCCATGGCCGTCGCGATCCTCCTCGCGAGCGCCTGCGCCGCTCCGCGAGGAGGGCGCGGCGCGGCCGAGTACCCGATGCCCGCGCGAGAGACGTACGCGCGGACCGCGATATCCGAGGCGCAACGCCTCGTCGCCGAGGGAGGGCGATCTCTCGAGGGCAAGAGGACGCTCGTCGTCGACGGAGCGACGTACCCTAACGACTGCACGGGCCTGGTACGGGCGGCCTACGCGTTCGCGGCCATGGACATAGCCTACCGCTTCGCCGAGTACTCGGGCAACGGCGTACGGAGGCTGTACGAGACTCTCAAGGACGCCGACCTGCTCTACGCCGTACGGTATCCCGCGCCCGCCGACCTGGTATTCTGGGACGACACCTACGACGCCAACGGCAACGGCCTGGCCGACGACGAGCTTACCCACGTGGGGCTCGTCGTATCGGTCGAGCCCGACGGGTCGATCCTCTACCTGCACTACCATTACAGGCTCGGCCCCGTCATAGAGCGCATGAACCTGACCCGGCCGGACGACGAGACGCGCGGCCCGGACGGCCCGGTCAACGCGACGCTGCGCATGCGCGGCTCCCCCGTCGGCCCCGGTACCAACGCGGCGCAACTATTCCGCGTCTTCGGCAAGGGCTACGAGCTTAAGCCCTAGCCTCGCGGAACGCTAGGCTCTACCGCGCCCTGGATACGAAGCCGTAGGTCACACCTGAGGTATAACCGAATCCGGCTAATAGAACGTCTCCGCCCGATCCCACGTCGACGCTCAGGATAGAGCTATTCGCGGGACTAAGGGACGCGGACGAGGTCCTCGTCCCGAGCCCTGAGCGCGAGAAACGCCCAATATACTCCACGCTATCCACCGCGCCGGCTACGACCACCGAACCGTCCGGATGAAGGGACCCGCCTACAACGCCGGTAGCACCCGAGCCTAGCCTGGCCACGCCGTCCGTCCCGTAAGCCGAGTCTACCGTACCGTCGGCCCTGAGCCTGATCGACCATCCGACTCCCGTGAAAGGCTCTATGCCGGTCCTCGCGCTACCGTACACGATAGTCGTACCGTCCCTATCGACGGAGATACCCGACGCGCTGTCTATGTCAGTGCCGGCAATCTTCGACTCGAGGCCCAAGTAGTACACCCCGTCGGACGTTCCGTCATGGTCAAAGCCCAGGTCGATGATACCGGCCGGTGAATACCGCGCCGCGAAGGCGTTCTCGTCTGCCGTGCTTATCATGTCGAAAGTCGTACCGGCGATGTAGACGCTACCGTCGGGAGCGATCGAGATGCCGGTCACGCAGTCGGTACCGCCCTGCTGATTATTATTCACGGTTTTAATACCGCCCCACTCGAGCGTTCCTGACGGACCGAAGCGAAGGAGGACCCAAAGGTTTTCGACTCCGGTATCTATTGCTTGACCGCCAAGGAAACCAGTGCCATCCGCCCCAATAGCTAGGGAGGCCACCTTATACTCCAGGAAATCAGGGTCGTAGTGTGAGGCCTGGCCTCCCACGCCATAACTCGTGTCGTAGGCTCCGCTTGGGCCGACCTTGGATATGGCGAAATTATTCTCGGGTTCCTCGAAAGTCCACCCAATATAGACCGAGCCGTCCGGTCCCAGGGTCGCCGCGCCGACAGTGGAACGAGTCATGCCACCCTGGTGCAGGACGGAGCGCACGGCGCTCTGCCCGTCGGCAGCGTAAAGGTCGAAAAAGGCCTTCTGGACGCCACCTTCCCAATACTGCCCGGCGGCCACGACGCGGCCGTCCTCGAGGCTAGCGGCCGCCCGGTACTCGAGGTTCTCCCGCAGGGTTGCCCCCGACGCTATACCGTCGCCGTCGAAGGCATTGTAGAAGGCTCCGCTGGCTTCTAGTATCAAGGCGTAGCCGCGCCAGCGAGTCTGGGTTTCTATATACGCGCTTCCGGTCAGGAGCCAGCGCCCGCTCGGGAGCGCTATAGCCTTTGCGGAACGGTCGCCTAAAGAGCTCGTTTCAATGGGCATACCGATAAGACCGTTGGTAGTCGGGATTTCTTGGCTCCAGGACTGCTCGAAGGCTAGTTCGATCACACCCGAAGCGTCGAGCTTGACCGCGTAAGTCTCGAACGTCGTCACCGGGCTCGTCGCGAATACGAGGCAGGAGCCGTCGGGGCCTACCGCGAGGCTCGTCACGTCGGCGTCCATGCCGGAGACCTGCCTGCCTCCGATGGGGGTATACGCGGTATCCAGGGCCAGTGTATCGAGGCGGAACCGATAGACGTAGGCAGAGGTCGCGACTCGCCCGGCTAGGTAGAGCTCGGGTACGCCGTCACTATCGACGTCGCGGAGTGCCATCGCTTGCGTGGTATTGATGCTCAGATCAACGGGTAGGCCAGTCCACGGAGCGGTCGTATAGGGGAATCCGTCCGCGCGGAGGCGCACTACGGCAGAATTAAAGGAGCTATAGGAACCGAAGAGCACCACGTCGTCGCCAATGGTGGCTACGCCCCGGCAGGAATCTGGCACGCCAGTCGCGAAGGTCGTGGTGCCGGTGGAACCGTAACCGAAGCTTGTGTCCAAGGTGCCGGAGGCGGTATACCGCGCCACGATCCAATCGGATGTGCCGCTACCGGTGCAGGAACCGGCTAACAGGACCCTACCCGTCGCATCCAGGGCGAGGCCAGTCAGCGTGTTCGTCGAAGTGCTCGAAGGAAGCCCGGCATTCAAGGCGTAGGGGTCGAGCACGACGATGCCGCCGATCCCGAAGCTCGCGTCGAGCTCGCCGGAGGTCAAGATCCTGGCCGTGAAAAAGTCCTGGTCTCCACCCGAGCCTACGTAGCCGCCTACGACGAGCCTACCGCCGGAATCCACCTCCGCCGCTACGATTCGCGCGTACTCCTCGCCGCGGACGGAGAACGCCATGGCCCCGCCCGCGCCGAACTCCTGGACCATGGCCCCGTTCGCGCTCAGCATCGAGACGAAGGCCTTCTCTATCGAACCGTCGACCATGTAGCCGCATAGGGCGATCCGCCCGTCGGGGAACACGGCCGCGCTTTCTATCCGGGCGTCATGGGACCGGGCCGGCCCCCAGGCCTTCGCGACGCCGTTTCGGCCGAAGCCGGAATCGGCCTCGCCCGCCGGTGCCTTCGCGAGCCTTATGTCGAGCGCCTCCGTTCCATAGACGCCCAGGTACGCCGCGGCGCCAGCTCCGGTGACGGTAGCGCTTCCGCGGTAGCTCGAAGCCTCCCAGGACGCCAACGCTCTTCCGTCGAGCCCCCACGCCAGGATCTGGGAAGTCGGAAAGCCTCCGCCGGCCTTGTCGACCGTGAAGCCCCAGGTACCGGCGTCGGGGACGTTAAGCTGATAAAAGGTCACGCCGGCGGCCGAACCCGACAGGCCACGAGACCAAGCCGGGCTCACGGTCGTCACCGTACCGGGAAGGAGGACGAGGGGGCAGGTATTGGCGCCGGGACGCAGGGTAATGCTCCCGTTATAACTCGCGTAAACAGTTCCGCCCGCGTCCTTCGCCTCTATATGTATCACGATAGGCAAGCCGGAAGGCAGGTCCTCGAGCGACAACTCGGCCGTTCCAGCGGCGACAGCGACCGACTGAACTATCGGATCCCGTTTCGGCCAAGTCACCGTTATCGATACCGAACTCGTATCGGGCAGTATGACCCGAGCGGAGTTCCCGCCGCGCCCGGCGAGGCTCGCGGAGCCTTCCGGTACTGCTATGGAAAACGTAAGAGAAGCGAGGCCCTCTGCTAGGCCCAGGCTACTGAGGGGAGATCGGCATGAGGCTAGGGACAAGAGGCTAGCGAGATTAGCGAAGCTAATCTTTCTGGTCTTGGTCATCAGGGTGCTCCTAGAAAAGAAAGTGCAACTAGCTAGTATATAACGTAACATCCCATTTTTAGTCCCTCGTTAGTACTAATCGGTTCTTTCCACTCTACAAGGCGTCGGATTTCTCGCTACTAACCGCCCCTCGAGCTTACGAGCGGCCGCAGGAGCGGCTCGAGGCCGTTCTCCTTGATCGCGTAGAGCGACTCGAGCAGCTCCCCTATCTCTCCCCGGGGATAGCCCTTATGCGAGAACCAGACGACGTAGGCCTCGGGCAGGTCGATGAGAAGGCGGCCCGCGTACTTCCCGAACGGCATCCGCGCGTTGGCCAGGCGTACGAGGAGGGCGGGGTCGATGTGATCGTGATCGTCCATGATCGCGAGGATAGCATGCCAGCCGTCCTCGGACCAGGAGCGATTCACTCGGATAGTAGGGACAAACCTCCGTTGCGGTAAGGCGGTTCCAAGCCTATACTAGTAGCCAGCGTATCCGAAGAGGCATATAGCATGCGCCTATCCGCGATGAAAGCGACCGACCTGCGTAGGGCCGTGCGCTCGCTCTACGAGAAGCCCTTCTGCGAGGCCTTGCTGCTCGAGGTCGCGGATATCGTCTGCTCCGCGATGGATGCAAATTATTTCAGCGTCTTCATCACGTCCCGGGACGAGTACGACCAGCCGGTCTTCGTCTCCATCAACCCCGACGACTTCATCCCTCTATACCTTAGCGTCGCTAAAGAAGATTTTCTTACTCGCGCGGTCGTGCATTCCGGCCGCGGTTGCGTCCTGAAGAGGATGCCCGATTTCGATTGCCCCGAGAACCATGGCTTCATTTCCGTCGTCCAGTCGGCCCGGCCGATCTCCGACGTGGCGTATTTGCCGATAAAGACCGGACGGACCCTGAGGGGATACTGCGCCTCGGCGCGAGCGGGACTGGGAAGCCCGATTTTTTCCGATGACGACCTCGACGTCTTCGAATTCATCGTCCCGTTCATCAACGACGCCTTCGCCCGATCGCTCCTTCCCCCTCCTTCGTACGAGGACATGGCGTACGTCGATTGCCTAGGCGATGTCCTGTGCGCGGGACCGCGCATGGGCGACGCGCTGAATGAGCTCTTCGGGCCTGTATCGCCCAGGCTCGGGAGCGAGGCCTCTCATCGGAAAAAATGCTTCCGCGAGGCGCTCGGTCTTTTCCTGAGGGGACCGCTCAGGCCGGGGGTAGATAGGGCCGTACTGAGCGTTCGCTCGAGGCATTACGTACTAGGATTATCGACATACAAGCCGGGGGGCTTCTTCGTAGCGCAGGAGGGAATTCCGTGCGCGGCGGTCAGGCTCATCAGGATCGTCGACCCATCGGCGAGTACCCGGGGGCGGGACGGGCGAGCCGAGAACTTCGCCTTCACGCCGCGAGAAGGGGAAGTGATAAGGGGCATTTTCGAAGGCAAGAGCAACAAGACCATCGCGTACGACCTGCGCATCGATGAATCGACAGTAAAACGATATACCCACAATATATACGAGAAGACGGGATTTTCTTCTCGGGTCGAGCTCGTTCTCGGCCTTCCGCCGCCGGACTCGCGATTACAACTATAGTTGTACTGAACGGTTGACGAGCGAGACCTAGAATCCCCCTTAGGAACGCCACGAAGGGGGATCGCTATGAAACCATGTCAGCGCGGAAGCGTATCGCTGTCCTTGGCCATCGCCGTACTCGCCTGGGCCTGCCAGGACCCCAACTCGGTGGACCCGCCGTCCGCGACCGAGCTCACCTCGACCGTAGAGAGCCCGACGGCCCCGTCTACGCCGTATCCTAGCGATTATGCGTACGCCGTCCCTACCGGGCTCGCGTCGCTATCGTGGACGCCCTCGTCCGTCAACGACGGTTCGACGATCACGTACGATGTTTATTGCGGGGTAGATACCTTGCCCGCGGTACCCGCGGCGACCGGCCTCTCGCTAGCCGCATGGACCATCCCGGCGACGCTCTCCGGGGCCAAAGACTACCGATGGAAGGTCGTCGCCAGAACGTCGAACGGCTCGTCGACATCGAGTCCGACCTGGAGCTTCATGACCGCCGGCGTCATCTCCGATTACGAGACTAGGATTCCAGACGCGGCGCTCCGATCGGCTTTGGCTAGCGCTACCATGAAATCATGGGGCGATATTTCAACCGACGACCTAGACGCCATAGAGGAGCTCTACGTCAGCGAATCCTCCATAGTCGACATAACGGGGATCGAGCTATGCCATTCGCTAAGGATTTTAAACGCGAGTTATAATTCGATTACAGAAATATCCGCCCTGCGGAGGCTCTTCATGCTAGAGAGGCTCTTCCTGCAATCGAACAAGATTTCCGATATAAGCCCGCTAGCGGGCCTATCCCGGCTGCAGTTCTTGCGCTTGCACACCAATCCTATCCCATTCGAGGGCGTGAGCGAGGTCGTTACGCGCGATAACTACCCCGATCTCATAGCCCTAAGCCTGCGAGGCTTAATGTCCGGAACGACCTATATCACTTCGAGCCAGCTCGTTTCGGTATTGTCCGATTTCGAGGGGCTTCAGAACCTAGTATTACGATCGTTCCCCGATATCACGGAGAGCCAGCTGTCCGATATCACTACCAGGTTCGCAGGCACGCTCGATTGGCTGACGATCGGATCATCGAGGCTCACAGACGCGATGTTCGTATCCTGTATCGCCGGCTTGCCGGCGCTCAGCGGCCTGGATGTCGGGTGGAACAACCTTACCGAGGCGGCGTTCGCCGGCACTCCGAGCTACGCGCCGGAATGGGAAGCCTCGCTCAATTTCCTCTGTATCGACGGGAATACGGGCATATCGAACATCGGCTTCCTAAAGGACATGTACGACGCCGGATCCTTCCAAGCGGAAGGCGCGGAAGTCTATATGGAATATATGGAACTGAACCATGACGAGGGAACGGCGAACGACGCCGTACTCGATTATCTGGTTGGCGAGGGGCTTGCTATATACTACGAGAATCAGACGGAGTGAGCCGTAGGCGCGTGAATGGCGGGCCGATCCGTCGCTTCGCGTCGCCTCGCTAGGAATCGTATCGCCCTCCGGCCCGCTGCATCCTGCCTCGGGCCCGCTGGCCGCCTCGCGCGCGGCGCCCTCCACGGCGCTTCTTCGCGCCTTTGGCGGGCGCTCGAGACGGTTCGATTCCGCCCGGAGCTTATTTAAAATAATAATCGCCCCGAGACGGGGCGATTATTATTTTAGGCGCCGGGCGGAATCGAACCGCCGCATGAAGGTTTTGCAGACCTCTCCCTTACCGCTTGGGTACGGCGCCAAAAAACTAATAGAACCGATAACAATCCCGTGCGCCGTCTAGCCGCGATCCGCGCTTAACCGCAACGCTTTCAGGCGCTCGGAGAATATACCCAAAGCGCGATGCTTTGTAAAGCGCTCACCCGCGGCCCGTCGGGGAAACGGGCCGCGGGCTGGCTATACGATCGCGGATACCTGGTAAGGGATGCCGTAGGGCCCGTCGGCCAGGTACGCTATCCTGAGCGCGGCGCGCTCGCCCTCGGGATACGAGGCCATCGCGGCGGCGATGGCGCCGTCGAGGAAGGCCTGGGCGTCCGAGAGCGAGGGCGCGGCGCGGCGTTCCTCGGGCAGGTACGCGCGCCCGTCGACGCCGGGAAGGTCGGCCCAATGGCGAGAGTCCAGCTGGGGCGCGAAGTAATGGAAATGCCCGAACGGTATGCGGGAGAATAGCTTGGTCCACATCTGCGTCTGCCATTGCTCGGGTATGAAGGTCCAGCCGTCTGACTTGATCGCTCGCGTGAACGCTTCCGGGCCGACGAGCTTGAGGAGCTGCAGCGTCGTCCTGTACGCCAGGGAACCGACGGGATTGGCCGCGTCCTTGTTGTCCGCGACGACTATCAGGTGTCCGCCCTCCTTGAGCGCGCCGATCGCCGCCACGCCGGCCTTGGCGGCCTGATAGTGGTTTATTCCCACGAAGCCCGCGTGGGTAGCGACGATGTCGTACTCGCCGTCTACCGGTATACCGACGTACTCCTTGACCCTGGCCACGGCCGCCTCGTGCGCGGCCCGGAGGCTCCCCGCGAAGACGCCCGTGAGCCTGAACGAATGGTCGAGCGTGACGTTGACTATGAAGTCGGCCCCCGCCATCTCGGCGACCTCGAGCGATTCCTCGTGGCAGGGATTCCCCTCCAGCACGAGGTCCCGCGCCATCGGGTGGGACATCATCGCGGCGCCGTGGAAGACGAAGGTGCCACGCTCGCCCATGATGCCGGGGCAGATAGACTTGCGCCCGCCCGAGGCGCCGGCCATGAAGTGGCTCTCCACGAGGCCCGTGAGGATCTTGAGGTCCGCTTCCATGTAGCGCCTATTGATGAGCGCCTCGCCGCCGCGGCCGCTCGCGCCGAGCCTGACCAGGTTAGGCTCGTCCCTGCAGTCGTGGTTGGATACCTCGATCCCCAGGGAGGCCACCCTCGGGTCGAGCATGGCCCGAAGCTCGTCTTCCGTCATCGCCCGGTGCGTGCCGGTCGCCACGAGCACGAGGATGTCGCCCGCCGCGAAGCCCTCGCCCAGGAGCGTCTCGACGACCGGCATGAGTATCCCGGAATCGCCCTTATAGGGCACCGGCCTCGTGTTGTCGGAGACGACGACGCACGCTCTCGCGGCGCGCGCCCCAGATGACGCGCGCGCCCCGGGAGCCGCGCAGCCCCCGCGCGAGACGCGGGAGACGGCGGCGCGCGCGATCGCGGCCAGGGGCTCCGAGGCTATCGGCGCGGCCAGGGCCGCCCGCACCGCTCCCGCGGGATCATCGAGCACGCGGGGGGCCGCCATGGCGTAGACGTCGGTCGAGTCGGGGAGCCGCAGCTCCAATCCCCCGGCCCCGAACGGGACGCGCGCTAGCTTCACTGGTTCACTCCATCGTCTTTATCAAGGAGAAGTCCCCGCCTACCGCCGCGCGCAGGATGGGACCCATATACTCGTCGACGGTCTCGGCGGAGAGCGGTACCGGCATGTTCTTGAGCTTCATCTCGAGCTGGGGGTTCTTGGCCGCGGCCAGGGCCTTGCCGATATGGGCCTCGGTGAAGCCCTTGAGCTCGCCCAGGGTAGTGGGCGCGCCTATGGCCTTCCCGAAGGCTACCATGCCGCGGGCGACCGCCAGCCCGAGGTCGCGGCCCGCGAGGGCGGACAGGTCATCGCCGATATAGCCGTGCCTCTTGAAGACTCCGCCTACGAGGCGGAGATGCTTCTCTATGGCCGGGGCGAAGAACACGGCGTAATAGGGGTTCATCACCCCGCAGGCCGTGCCGTGGCTCGCGACGTCCACGAGCGAGAAGCTCGTCAGGTGGGCGCCGTTCGTGCCGCCGACCATGATGGCGTAGCCCCCTAGGTCGGTGGCCATGCCTATCGCCTCGCGCGCCTCCATGTCCCCCGGATCCCGTATCACGCTCGGCCCGTACCTTACCGAGAGCTCGATAGCGGTCTCGGCTATGCTCGCCGCGAGGTCATACTTGTCCGCGGGTATGCCCGTGAAGACCTCGAAGCAGTGGGCTATGGCGTCCAGGGCGCCGTCGACCGTGACGGAGACTGGCATCGAGGCGGTGACGTCGTAATCGAAGAGGCAATCGCGCGGTATTATCGCGTCGTCCACGATGAGCTTCTTCTGCCCGGCCACGGGATCGGTGACGTTGGAGTACTTCGTCAGGTGGGCGCCGGAGCTTGCGGATGTCTGGACGGCCACGACGGGCACGAGGGAGGCGCCGGTCCGCTTGAGCGCGCCGCTCACGAGGTTGACGCCGAAGTACGCCTCTATCTCCGGGGAGTCGGCCGAGCCGAGGCCAGCCAGCGCGCAAGCCGCCTTGCAGGCGTCGATGGTCGAGCCGCCGCCGACGGCGACTACGCAGTCCGGCCTGTAATGGAGAATATAGCTCTCGAGCCGGTACACGTCCTCCCTCGGCGCGTTGGGGCCGGCGTCGGGAGCTATAGCCCCTCCCGCGAGCTCCACGCCGGAGGCGGCCAGCGACGCCGCTACGGCGTCGGCGACCGGCCTCATGTACGTGGTGTTGCATACGAGCAGGGCGGTCTTCCCGTGCTTGCGGGCCAATCCGCCTACTCGCGACAGGACGCCCCTGCCGAATACGTACGACTCGCCCTTCCAGGCGTCCAGCAAGGCCCTCGCGTTCTCTATCGTCGAATCCATTGGTTACCTCGTTTCAAGCCCGGATGACGCCGCGCTGGCGTCCCCGGACGGATTATAATAGCGATCCGGCGCAGGCGACGATATCGCTGGCGCTGATCCCGTATTGCCTCAGTATGACGTCGTAGGGGCCAGACTCGGTGAAGCAGTCGGCGACTCCTACGCGGCCCAGCCTGTAGGGGATGCCTTCCACGGCGAGGGCCTCGGCGCACGCGCCGGCCAGGCCGCCTATGACGCTATGCTCCTCGGCGGTCACCAGCCGGCCCGTCCTCGCCACCGAGTCGACGAGGGCCGCCGCGTCCAGGGGCTTGACGGAGGCGAAGTCGAGGACCTCGGCCGAGACGCCGCGGGCCGATAGCTGCTCGGCGGCCTCTAGGGCCATGGAGACGCAGAGGCCGCTCGCCGCTATGGTCAGGTCGGAGCCGGCCCTGAGGGTCCTCGCAGCCTCCACGCCTACCGCGGGATCGCGCGCCGGGAGTCCCGGGTTATCGTTACGGCTGAGCCGGATATAGACGGGGCCGTCGCAGGCCAGCGCGTAGTCGAGGGCCCGGGCCGCGTCCGCGGCGTCGCCGGGGACTAGCACGCGCACCCCGGGTATCGCCCGCATGATGGCGATATCCGTGATGGACTGGTGGCTCGCGCCGTCGTATGAGTCGGACAACCCGCCGTAGGCCCCGGCCAGGACGACCGGCAGGGAGTTGTAGGCCAGCACGTTGCGTATCTGGTCCGTTCCCTTGAGGGCCAGGAAGATGGCGAAGGCGTTGACCACGGGCCTGTAGCCCGCCGTCGCCAGCCCCGCCGCCACGTCCACCATGTTCGCCTCGGCGACCCCGACGTTGAAGAACCGATCGGGATAGGCCTTGGCGAAGTAGCTGGACTTCGTGCTCGAGGAGACGTCCGCGTCGAGGACCACGAGGCCCGGCATCTCGCCTCCGAGGGCCGCCAGCCTCTTCCCGAACGCGTCGCGCATAGTCTCGCCCATCACTCCACCCCCTTCATCGCGGCCTCGTAGGCCGCCGCCAGCTCCGGCCGCGCCTTCGCGTACGACTCGTCGTCGACGGGCGCGCCGTGCCATGCGTTCTTGCCTTCCATGAAGGAGACTCCCTTTCCCTTGACGGTCCGATAGACGACGGCCTTCGGCCAGGCCGGTAGCCGGTCGAGGTCCTCGAACGAGCGGAAGATCGCGCCCATGTCATGGCCGTCGTAGGTCTCCGTCGCCACGTTCCACCCGAAGGCGCGGAACTTATCGGCGAGCGGCTCGATGGGCATCACGTCGGCGCAGGCGCCGTCGAGCTGCACGCCGTTGAAGTCCACCATCAGGGTGAGCCCTTCGGCCTCGTACTTCGCGGCGCACATGATAGCCTCCCAGCTCTGGCCCTCGTTGAGGCAGCCCTCGCCCACCATCACGTAGGTCCGGTACCCAAGGCCGGAGAGCCTGGAACCCAGGGCCATGCCGGTCCCTATCGAGATACCGTGGCCCAGCGCACCGGTGGACATGTCCACGCCGGGGGTCTTATGCATGCAAGGATGCCCCTGCAGGGTGGAACCCGCGCTTCGGAAGGTCCCGAGCAGGGACGTATCGAAATAGCCGCGGTGCGCGAGGACCGTATACAGCATCAACGAGGCGTGCCCCTTGGATAGGACGAAGCGGTCCCTGCCCGCGGCGCGCGGGTCCTTCGGGTCGACGTTCATCCTATGGAAGTACAGCGCGGTAACCAGGTCGCAGGCGGACGAGGCGCCGCCCCAGTGCCCGGTCTGCTTCTCGTGCAGTATGTCCATCATCTCGACGCGGAAGCCGCTGGATAGCGCCGAGGCCATCCTCGCCTTCCGGGCCGTATCGATCTCCGATAGTATTCTCTCTTCTAAGGTCATTCAGTCCCTTCCTTGCCACGGCGAAGCCGGCCTATGAACTATGTGGATGCGGTTCCCCTCCGGATCGGCGAAGAACCTGGCGCGCCCCCCGGCGAAGATATCCAGGGCGGCGCCCGAGAAGGTTACGCCTCGCCCCTCGAGGTCCGCGACGGCGCCGTCGAAATCCTCTACGGCTACGGCGAGATGCAGGCCGCCCCTATCCTCCGGCCCGGGCCTTCTGTCGCCGGCCTTGCGCGGGAAGACCTCCAGCATCGCCCCGGAGGCGTCCTCCAGGAAGATGACCGGCGGCTCGGCGGCCGTCCTGAAGAACTCGCGGAAGCCGAGCGCCGCCTGGTACCAGGCGGCGACGGCCTCGGGATCGTCGGCCGCTACGCCGACGTGCTCGATGGAGTACGCTGTCATGGTCCCTCTCAGATGAATCGGCGCAGGTATTCGGCGGCGCGGCCCGCCGCCGCGTCCGGATCGGGGAAGGGCAGTATCTCGACCCCTATCCAGCCTCGGTAGCCCGCCGATCGGAGCGTCCCGATCATGCCGGGGAAATCGAGATGGCCGGCCCCCGGGTAGCGGCGGTTCGAATCGGCGAAGTGCACGTACCCTATGCGGCCCGCTATCCTCGCGAGGGAGCCTTCTATGGACGGGTCCTCTATGTTCATATGGAAGACGTCCGGCATGATCCGCACGCCGTCCAGGCCGAAGCGGTCCAGGAAGGCCTCGGCCTCGGAACAGGAGTTGAGGAGGTCTATCTCGTACCTGTTCACGGGCTCCAGCACTATGCCTACCCCTGCGGCGGCGGCCCGCTCGGCCATCCGTAGCAGGGATTCGGCGACGCGGGCCTCGACCTCGTCGCGGGAGCCGTTGCCCTCGACGGAGCCGCGCACGCGGCCCACGTTGATCATCGCGCCTAGCTCCGCCGCCACGTCAACGAGCCCGGCGAAGAGGTCCTCGGCCTTGGCCCTCGCTGACCGGTCCGCGGACGCGAAGGAGCAGCGGCCCACGGCGAAGACCTGGCCGGTAGAGATCGCCGGCACGGACAGCCCGGTCGCGTCGAGCAGGAGCCTGAGCTCGGCCATATCCACCTGGGATCCGTCGAGCAGGGCGAGCTCCACCCCGTCGTAGCCCATCCGGGCGATCTTAGGGAGCGATTCGGCCAGGGGCTCGCGGTATACGACGAAGGCCGAGGGCGGCGCCCCCGGCGTCGCCACGGTCAGCGCCAGGCGCATCGAGCTCTCGTTCATGACTCCGTCCTTTCGGCCTTCTCAAGGAGGCCCACGATCTCGGCGACGCAGAGCGACGGGCTCGAGAGCGTCGGGCAGCCGCATATGCCCTGGACGGAGCCCTCGAGGTGGGCCATCGACGCCTGGGCCAGCACCACTACGTCGGCGTTCCGTATCGAGCGCGCCGCCGCCTCGACGATCGCGTCGTGCCCGGCCTTATCGCCGTCCTTGATAGCCGCGTAGGCCTCGTCGCAGACCAGGACCTCGAGCTCGATATCCTTCCCGGCGGCCGCGGCCTCCGAGATCAGCTTGGCCCTGGTCGGCCCCACGGTGCTCCTGGCGGTCGCCAGTATAGTCACCCTGCGGCCGCAACCGACGGCTAGCCTGCACATGGCGTCGTCTATGGCCACGACGGGGACCTGGAACGACGGCCTAAGGCGGGCGATCGCCGGGCTCATCGTGGAGCAGGTCACAGCGACGACATCGGCGCCGGTGAGCGCGGCGTTCGCCAGGTCGTTGGCCAGCCGCCGCTCGTTGACCTCGGAGAACGCGCCGGTCGCGGCCGGATCGCTGGCCAGGAAGTCGTCGAGTATGTTATGCACCAGGAGCTCTCCCCCGGCGGCCGCGCGGAGGCTAGGCTCGAAGGTATCGAGGACGCTCCTCACGGTATGGATCAAGGCTACCCGCCTAGGCACGTGGTTCTCTCCCTTTAGTCGCCGAGGCGCCGCGGGGGGCGCCGAGGAGGGCGCCTCGGCGGGCGCCCCTGGTTACGGGCCCGGGGCCGCGCGGGCAAGCGCCGGCTCCGGCGCCTTCTTCGCGGCTCCCGCGCCCCGATAATAGTTACTTGCCTATGGATTTCAGGTAGGTGGCCTGGAATTCGGCCATGAAGGCGGCGGTCTCGGAGCTCGTCATGTAGGCCGGCTGCAGCTTGAATTTACCGATATAGTCGCTCTGCCACGCGGCGGATTCCGAGACCTCCTTGAGCGCCCTGCTCCAGTAGGCTACGGCGGCGGGGCTCATGCTCTTCGGGGCGACGACGCCGCGCCATACGGGGAACTCGACGTCCTTGTAGGCTCCGAGCTCGCTCAGCCTCGGGGCGCCGGCGAGGTTCCCGGTGAAGCGGGTCTTCGAGAGCGCCAGCACCGGCGTCAGCTTGCCCGCGACCACGTACTGGTCGGCCGCAGCCGGCTTGGAGATCACCAGGTCGACGTGGCCGCCGAGGATTGAGGTGATAGCCCCGGAGGTGGCGTCGTTGGTGATGTACGCGATCTGGGACTGGGTGAACCCGAGCTCCTTCACGAGCAGCTCGTAGGTGGCGACATCGTCGCCCTTGGAACCGGCGATGACTACTTTAGCCCCGCCCTTCACCGCGGCTATGATCTCGGCGAAGCTCTTATACTTCGACATCTCGCCTATGTACAGGAGCTGCTTATCCACGGCCATCAGGGCTATCGGCGTGAAATTCTCGAGGCGATTGGCGGTGTTCTTGACCATCGGCATGAGGTCGCCCGAGTTGAAGGTAAGCAGGGTGTGGTCGGCCTGGGCGCCCGCGGCGACGCGGCTTACCTGTAGGCGCACGACCTCGCCGCCGCCGTCGGTCTTATTGGCGACGAGGAAGCTCTGGCCGCCGGAAAGGTCGCCGCGGGTCATGATGTCGCTTATCATGCGGGTATAGATGTCGCTACCGCCTCCGGGGCTGGAGGAGACGAACCACTCGATGTCCTTGGACGGCTTGAAGGCGGAGTCCGCGGCTTCCTTGGTCCCGTTGGCGAATAGCGGGCTGGCGATGGCGAGCACCAGCGGCAGAACGACGAACGCAGAAGTCTTCTTCATGTCTTGCTCCTCTAAATACTATATTCTTCCGCGGAGCCAGGCCCGCGTGCAGGGACTATTGACCGGCGCCCTTGCTCTTCAGGAGCCCCGCCCTTACCAGCAGGGGCCGCGCGGCGGTGAACAGGACGATGGCGGACAGGACGACGAGCAGCGTCAGAGAGATGGGTTTCTCGAAGAAGATGCCCAGGCTTCCCCTGGAGATGATGAAGCTCTTCCTCATATTGGACTCGAGCATCGGGGCCAGCACGAAGGCGAGCAGCACGGGAGCGGTAGAGTAGCGGGCCTTCTGCAGGACGTATCCTACTATCCCCGAGAGGAACATCACGACGACCCCGTACATGGAGTTGCTCGTACTGTACGAGCCTACGACGCATATGACCGTGATGCACGGGATGAGGAGGCGAGTCGGGACGGACAGTATCTTGATGAGGAAGGGAATGACGCCCCACGCGATCAGCAGGGTAACGAGGTTAGCCAGGAACAGCGACGCGATGAGCCCCCAGGCGAAGTCCGGCTCGTTGACGAACAAGAGCGGCCCCGGGTTCAGTCCCCACATCATGAGGCCGCCGAGCAGCACCGCCCCCGTGCCCGACCCGGGGATGCCGAGGGCCAGGAGAGGCGCGAAAGCCCCCGCGGCCGCCGCGTTATTAGCCGACTCGCAGGCAGCTATCCCCTCGATGGCGCCCGAGCCGAGCGGCTCCTCGCTCTTGAAGGATTTCTGGGCCGCATAGCCCATGAACGAGGCCGTCGTCGCGCCGGCGCCGGGGAGGACTCCGACGAAGGTGCCCAGGACGCCGGAACGGAGCGCCGGCGGCAGGAGCCGCTTGAGGTCGTGGCGCGTCACCATGCTACCCCGGAGCGTAAGCTTGTCGGCGGCGGCCTTGACCTGCAGGCTCCTCTCCTCCATCAGCTTTATGACCTGGGCGAAGCCCACGATGCCTATGACGAACGGGGTGAAGCTTATGCCGCCTAGCAGGTAGATATTGCCGAATTCGTAGCGCGGGCTACCGGATAGCGTATCCATGCCTACGCAGGCGAGGAGGATGCCGAACGCGGTCAGGAGCAGGCCCTTGGTCGGGTTCTCGCCGACTAGCCAGCCTATGGAGGTCATGGCGACGAGCAGGAGGGCCGTCATCTCCACGGGGCCGAACCTGAGGCCGAAGTTGGCGAGCGCGGGCCCGGTAAAGGTGAGGATGACCATGCCCACCAGCCCGCCTATGAACGAGGATATATTGGAGGTGAGCAAGGCCTGGCCGGGCCGCTTCCTCACGGTAGCCATGGGGTACCCGTCGAGCGCCGTCATCACCGCGGGGCTGTCCCCGGGGATATTGAGGAGGATGGCGCTGAACGCGCCGCCGTACATGTTGGCGTAGTACAGGGCGCCGAGCATGATGATGGCCGTCGTCGGGTTGAACCGATAGGTGAGGGGTAGCAGGAGCGCGACCCCGGCCAGCGAGCCGATGCCGGGCATAGCGCCGACTATCAGCCCCAGCACCGCGCCGAGCGCCATCGCGCCTACGTTCTGGACCGTGAACAGCACGGCGAAGCCGTGCATCAATAGCTGTATGTTTTCCATCGAGGCGCCCTCTATCGGAAGATTAATTCGAAGATGATTCCCTTAGGGAAGGGAACTCCGAGCCACAGGACGAAGCAGCCGACCACGATGGCCATGACCACGCCGAACGTTACGAGCGTGGCCCGCCACGAGCACCTCTCGTAGAGCCTCAGCCATACGAGGAGGTAGATCGCGATGCTCGGTATGAGGCCCAGAAGGAAGGTAGCCCCTATGATCAGGGCCACGCTCAGCACCACGTACCAGTTGGCTCGCGGCCAGGACGGGGCCGCCTCCTTGAACGAGGCGAAGAAGGCGAAGGCGCTGAAGATCAGCATCGCCGTCGCGATAACGACGGGGAAGAATCCAGGCAGGGGGCCCTTGTCCTCGTGCCAGAAGCCGTAGCGGCCGAGGCCCAGCCAGATGAACACCCCGGCCATGGCCGCGGCCGCTATCGGGATTACCTGATTGACGCCGAACGGCGCGGGCGATCGCTTTCGATCCATTATTCTACTCCTTCGGCGGCGGCCTTATGGGCCGCCATGCGGCTCGTCATCCTCACCGCGTTCTCCAGCGCCGCCGTCTTGGCTATCCCCTTGCCCGCGATGTCGTACGCCGTCCCGTGGGCGCAGGTGGCTATCGGCGCCTCCAGGCCGCCGGCTATGGTTATGCCCTCGTCGAAGCCCTTGAGCTTGAGCGCTATCTGGCCCTGGTCGTGGTACATGGTCACGACCCCGTCGAAGTCGCCGGCGAAAGCCTTGATGAAGAGGATATCCGAGGGGAAGGGGCCGCTGACGTCGATGCCCGCCGCCCTCGCCTGCTCGATGGCGGGGATTATTACGTCGAGCTCCTCCCGACCGCATAGCCCGTTCTCTCCGGCGTGCGGGTTCAGGGCGGCCAGGGCCAGGCGGGGCCTGGCGATCCCCGAGCTGCGGAGCGAGCTGTCCGCCAGGCGGATGGCGCGGTCGATCGTCCTCGCCGTCAGGTTGGCGCTGACGTCCTTGATGGGAATATGGCTCGTGGTCCGGGTCGTCCAGAGGTTGCCCAGCACGTTGATCTCGCCGAACGGGCCGGTATGGCCGAAGAGGCTCGCTAGCAGGTGGTGCTCGCTCTCGAAGGCGCAGCCGCCAAGCTTCATAGCCGCTTTATTGAACGGCGCGAAGCAGAATCCGTGGATCGCGCCTTTGGTATACAGCCGCGCCGCCACTTCCAGCATAGCCACGCAGGCCGCTCCGCTCTTCACGCTTATCTTGCCTATCTCGAAATCCGTGGCCGGATCGAGGTTACGCTGGTCCAGTACCGGTATGCCTTCGTTCCAGGTCGCCTCGGAGACGTCGGAGATAGTCTGGTATCCGACGTCCTTACCGATTATCCTCATGCCCGACTCGAAGACGCGGGCGTCGCCGATGATGACAGGCCGGCAGTAGTCGTCGAAGAACCGCGAGGAGGCGAGCCGCGCCATCAGCTCGGGACCGACCCCGGTAGCGTCTCCGAGGAGCATTCCGATTATGGGTTTCTGTACCATCTTATTTAAACTCCATCGTTATAAGTAATCCACGAACTAATAATCCATATTGCATCAATTGTGCCAAATTACCTCCTTTGTGAAAATAAATTATATGTATATTAGGGATATAGACTTATCGCAGGATAGGTAATCCGAGGAACTCCGAATGCTAGTACTGTCCTGTCGCCATGTTTCAATACTGTTTCACGGATAAAACATTTGTTTCACGTGTTGCATATTTTGAAACACGGGATCTGACGCTGAGCTAGAGTCGCGGAAAAGCCTATCGCTTTAGCCGCGCCTCCTCCTTCAGCTTACGCCACAGCGTCGTGCGGCTCATCCCTAAGGATTCGGCGAATTTGTTCCTGTCCAAGCCGCTCTCTCGCATACGATCCGACAGCGAGGCCTCGCATTCCGCGCGACGCGAGGCGCCCGGGGAACCGGGGCTCCGATCGTCGCACGAGCCGGAGCGCTCGTCGAGGGCGTACTGGGCATCCACCTCGCGGCGGTCGATCACGCCGGATTCGTTTAGTATCACGAGGCGCTCGCTGAAATTGCGCAGCTCCCGGATATTGCCCATCCACGGATAGCCCCGCATCGCCTCGCTCACCCCCGGCTCGATGCGCGGCGCCGGCTTACCGGTCTCGGCGGAGTACTTCTCGACGAAATGCCTGAAGATCAGGTCGATATCCTCGGGCCGATCCCTGAGCGGCGGGATCCGGAGATTGAGCAGGTTGATCCGATAATAGAGGTCCTCCCGGAACGAGCCGTTCCTGACGCGCTCGAGGATCTCGATATTGGTAGCGGAGACTATGCGGACGTCCACGGGCACGATCGCGTCACCGCCTATCTTCCGGATCTCGCGCTCCTGCAGCACGCGAAGGATCTTGGACTGAAGGCTCAACGGCATCTCGCCTATCTCGTCCAGGAAGATGGTGCCCTTATGCGCCAGCTCGAACAAGCCGATCCGGCCGCCCTTGACCGCGCCCGAGAACGATCCCTCCGCGTATCCGAACAGCTCGCTCTCGAGCAGCTGCTCGGGAAGGGCCGCGCAGTTGACCGCGACGAAGGGATGGGAGCTGCGCCTGCTGGCGCTATGTATGCTCTGGGCGAAAAGCTCCTTGCCGGTCCCGGTCTCCCCGACTATGAAGACGCTGGAATCGTAACGGCTGTACTTCAGGGCGTCCGCGATAAGCTTCCTCATAGCCGCGTTGGCGCTGAGTATGTTCTCGAATCGGTAATGGGCCACGAGGCCCTTCTTGCTGAGCTCCTTGCGTATCTTCTGCTCCGTCTCCCGGAGAGCCTCTACGTTCTTGCACGTCACGAGCACGCCTACGCTCTCCCGGTCGACGGTGATGGGGGCCGTCTTGACCAGCATAAGCTGCCCGCGTATGGTACGGAGCACTTCCGACTCCGGTTGAGCGGCGACCGCCAGCTCCCATTCGCCCTCCGGATGCAGGTCGAAGACGCGCCGCCCCTCCATCGGCAGCCGATCGCCCGGGCAGAAGAGCGTCGACGCCCTGGTATTGGCGGCTATGACCACCCCCTCCTTGTTCAGGGCGAACATGACGTCCTCGGCGTTGTTCAGCACGGTCGCCACGAGGTTCGCCCTCGTCCTCTCCCTGTTGAGCGAACGCGCGGCGGCCACGGCCTCGTTCACGGCGCGGGCCATGGCCTCGTCCCCGGACTTGATATGGATGTACCTGAGGCCGAGGTCGTCGCACCGCTTGCACAGGGTAAGGCCGCCTATGAAGGTGCCGACGCCCAAGGCCGAGAGCTCCGAAATGGCCTCGCGGAGCCTTTCCTCCGTATCGGCCTGCCTGAAGTACAGGGGGATGCCGGTCAGGTCCTCGAGCTGGGCCGCGTCGCATATGCCGGCGTCCGTCAGCACGACGCCGACGCCCCGCCCTCCCCGCTCGGCGCGGCATTTCCACAGGGCGGCGATCAGGTCGCTCCCGGATATCGATATCTCGACGAGGTGGATGGCCGGGTTGGCCCGGGCCATCGCCTTGCCTGTCAGCCCGCGCGCCACCACGATATCGGCGTCGCGCCTCTTGATGACCGTATCGTCGGTGCCGATGAAATGCTCGAGCTCGACTATGAAGTCGCCGGTATCCGCCGCTCGCAGGCATCGTCGCGCCGGCTCGTAGAGCTCCTCGTACGGAACCACTATAAGGATCTTGATCATTGCCGAAAACGTCCCCCCGACGGCCCGGAGCGGGCCCCTCGGCATGATACCACGGAAAACGCGGCCGCGGTCGCGGGCCCGGGGCCTCGGTCGAGCTACGCGGGAGGCGCGGGCGCCGCCCGCGATCGCGCGCCGCAATAAAAAGGCCGCCCGGAGCTATCCGGGCGGCCGAGCATAGGCTAGAGGCTTATCAGCGCGCGGCTTTCGTCGCCAGCTGGCCGGAAGCCGCCTTGGGCGCCTTCTTGTCCTGGATCTTTTCCCAGAAGTAGACGAAGCCGGAGGCTATGAAAATCGTCGAGTATGTTCCGGACACCATGCCGACGAGCAGGGCGAGGGCGAAGTCCTTGATGCCGCCGGACGTGAAGATATAGAGCGACAGCACGGCCAGCATGGTCGTTACCGTGGTTATGATCGTTCGCCCAAGGGTCTCGGAAATAGACCTGTCCAGCACGCCTGAAAGCTTGGCAGTAGGGTCGAGCTTCCGGTCCTCCCTGATGCGGTCGAAGATAACGATCGTATCGTTGATGGAGTAGCCGAGAATGGTCAGGATAGCCGCTATCGAGGTGGTATTGAACTCCATCCTCGTCCATACGATGAAGGCTATCATCATGAGGCCGTCGTGCAGGATGGCGAGCACGGCGCCAAGGCCGAACTGCATCTTGAACCTGATGGTGGCGTACGCGAGGATCGCGAGCGTCGTGAACAGGGTCAGCTTCCACGAGTTGTCGGCGAGGTCCTTGGAGAATCGGGCGCCCACGTAGTCGGTGCGCATCGCGACTACCTTATCGGCGCCGAACGCGCCCTCGAGGGCCTGCGTGATCTTCGAGGGAACCTTCTCGCTGAACGACTTATCCGTGCCGTCGTCGCGGACGCGGATCAGGTACTGCATAGAGTCGGCGTCGCCGACGCTCTGCACCGAGACCGTGCCGACGGCCTGCATGGCCTCGCGGACGCGCTCGATCGAGCCGAACGCCTCCGCGGGCGACTTGGCCCCGCGATGGACGAGGACGGGGTCGGTACCGAGGGCGTAATCGCCTTGGAAGGTCGGGACGAGCAAGTCGGCGGAGAGCCCGGCGCCGTCGCGGATGCTGACGTCGATTCCCTCGGTCTTCATCGCGGCGGCGAGGTCGGCTATCGTGCCAACGGTCCTGAGGTTCCAGCTCGCGGTGCGGGACTCGACGGAGGCTCCGGAGAACACCACGCTAGCGGTGGAATCGCTTATGGAGAGGACGGGAGCGCCAGCCCCGGAATAGGCGATATCGGCGGCGGGATAGGCCAGCTGCACGGCCTGGTTGATACCGGCCTGGAAATCGACGCCGAGGTTGATGCCCTTGGTCGCGAGCCCGACGAGGCCGAAGGCTATGAGCGCGACCGAGCCGATGGCGGCCGGGACGAAGGCCTTATGGAATTGGATAACGCGCTTCATTTGACCCTCCAGCTGATCGACAGCGCCTGGCGCTTGAAGACGTCCGTGTTGAAGTCGAAGACGAGCCTCGAGACGAAGAGGGAGGTGAAGAGCGACGACATGTTACCGATCGCGAGGCTCACCGCGAAGCCCTGGATGGGCCCCGAGCCGAGCTGCGAAAGGAAGAGCGCGGCGAGTATCGTCGTGATGTTCGAGTCCATGACGGCCCAGAAGGCCTTGGAGAAGCCGGCGTTGATCGATGCCTTGCGGCCCTTCCCCTCGCGGAGCTCCTCCTTGATGCGCTCGAATATGATGACGTTGGCGTCTACGGCCATGCCTATCGTGAGCACGAAGCCGGCGATAGAGGGGAGCGTCAGGGTCAGGTTGAACGCGGAGAGGATCGAGAACATCAGGAACAGGTTGAGCACCTGCGCGAGCGCGGCGTTGACGCCCGCGCCCTTGTAGTACACGAGCATGAACACGAACACGGCCGCGAGGCCGATGAGCACGGCGTTCCGGCCCTCCAGGATCGAGTCCTCGCCTAGCGAGGCGCCGATCGCCTGCTGGGTCTCGACTATGAGCTCGACGGGCAGGGCGGCGGAGCGCAGGATCAGGGCCAGGTTATTGGCCTCGTCCGCGGCGAAGCCGGTGATCTTGACGTTAGCCTGTATCGGGCCGGAGATGCGGGCGCCGGTGCGCACGCGGTCGTCGAGCACCACGGCCATCGTCTTGTCGACGTTAGCGCTCGTCAGGGCGTAGAACAGCTCCCCGCCCTCCTTGTCCAGGCTGAAGACTACCTCGGGCTGCCCCGTGACGGGATCGGAGGAGACGGTCGCGCTCTCGATATGGTTGCCGTCCAGCCCCGCTTCCGCGGCTAGCACCATATAGCGCCCGGTCCACTCGTCCAGGCCGTACTTGTCCTTGGTGTAGAACTTACGGACCATGGTCCCCGCGGGGATGAGCGTCGGATCGGCGAGGTTGAGCTTCTCGTCGATGGCCAGGGGATTCGCGTCCAGGTACTCGGTCAGCGTGGCGGTGGCGGCCTCGTCCACGATATGGAAGGCCAGCTTGCCGCGGCCGAGGATAATCCCGTTTATGCGCTCCGGATCGGCGGCGCCCGGTATCTCCACGTAGATCCGGTCCTCGCCCTGGCGGCGGATTACCGGCTCGGTTAGGCCGAACTTGTCGATGCGGTTATTGAGGACCTCGACGGCGCGGACGACGGCGTCGTCGCGCTCGGCGGGGGACAACGACTTGCCCAGCTTCGTCTCGAGGGCCTCCAGGTCGGCGCGGATGACGACCGACATGCCGCCCGAGAGGTCTAGGCCGAGCTGCACGGCGCTTCCGTGCAGCTTCTTTAGAGCCAGCACGCGCGTGCGGTGGTAGTCCTCGAGCTCGGCGAGGGCGTCGCTCCGGTTGTCGAAGGCGGCCAGGTAGGCCTTGGCGTTCCAGGCTTCCGGGGCCTTGAGGCCGACTTCCTTATAGATCGCCTTGGCCCGCTTGACGACGGGGCCGAAGCGATCCGGGAGCGGGTCCGGCGTCGAGGCGAGGGCCTCTATTTCCCCGAGGTCCGCGCGCGCCATGCGCCACGCGAATTCGCGGATCTGCTCGCGTGAACCGAGCGCGAGCGCCTGGTCCTCCTTCGGAGTCATGGCGTACCACTTGATCGAAGGTAGGAGGAAGGCGAAGGCGACGGCCAACACGGCGAGCACGATGATGAATCTTTTGGTTTTGTTCATGCGTTGACTCCGGTGGTGTCGAAAGGAGGTAGGAATCGCGCTCCCCGCCCCGCGGGGGGGGAGGAGCGCAGGGACGTTACTTGGAGGCTTCTTTCTTGTCCTCGACGGCGGGAGTCTCGGATTCTTCGCCGCGGGCCTCTACGGAAGCGATGGCCGACTTGCTGAACTCGAGCCTGGAGGAGTCGTCGACCTTGACCACGACGGTCTTTTCCTTGACGGAGTTGACGGTGCCGTGGATGCCGCCGATGGTGACTACCTTGTCGCCCTTCTTGATCGCCGCGATCATCTTCTGGGCTTCCTTCTGCTTCTTGTTCTGGGGCCTGATGATGAGGAAGTAGAAGATCGCGAAAACGGCGCCGAACATAACGACGGTGGAGATCATGGAACCCGTCGAATTAGCGGGCGCGGCCTGGAACAGGCTCAGGCCGGAAAATAAACTGTTCATGTCGATGTCCTCAATTTATAGGAAGGATTGTCGGCAAAGGTACCATAGAAGCCATGCACCGTCAAGTTTAGGTCGGGGCGACGCCTGGCGAGCGGAATCAGGCCACGGAGGCACGGAGCAGGAATCAGAATAAAAGACAGAATCAATAATCGACTCTCATCCTTCAGGTCTCTTCTTCCTTCTTCGTGATTGCCTCCGTGCCTCCGGGGCTAACGCTCGTACGCTAGACTAGCGGACTTACTTTACCAGGCGGGTGCCGGCGTCGCCGTCGACGGCGGCCTGGGCCTTCTCCAGGCTGGTAATGACGACGGTCTTGCCGCCGCGCTTAATGAAGTCGATGGCGGCCTCGATCTTGGGACCCATGGAGCCCTTCGGGAACTGCCCCTCGGCCATATAGCGCTCGGCGTCCGCGACGGTCAGGGTGTCGAGCACCTTCATGTCGGGCTTCTTATAGTTGATGGCCACCTTGTCGACGCCGGTGAGGATGAGGAGCTCGTCGGCCTTGAGGAGGCCCGCCAGGAGGGCGCTGGCCCTGTCCTTGTCTATGACTGCGTCCACGCCCTCGAGCATGCCGTCGGCCGCCCTGCAAACGGGCACGCCGCCGCCGCCTACCGCGATGACGACCCTGCCTGAATCGAGCAGCTCGTGGATCACGGCCTTCTCGACGACGTCCACCGGGATGGGGGAAGCTACGACGCGGCGATACCCGCGGCCCGGGTCTTCCTTCATGACCCAGCCCTTGGCCTTGCACGCGTCGAGGTGCTCCGCCTTGAAGAAGGGACCGACGTACTTGGTCGGGTTGAGCATGGACGGGTCGTTCTTGTCCACCACCACCTGCGTCACGACCGTCACTACGTCGGTCTTGACGCCGGCCTTGAGGAGGGCGTTCATCAGCGACTGCTGGATCATATACCCTATCGAGCCCTGGGTATCCGCCACTATGACGTTGAGGGAGCTGGGCGCGACCTGCGCGGCTCCGGCCTCGTTGCGGATCAGGTGGACGCCGGCCTGCGGGCCGTTTCCGTGGGTCAGGACGACGCGATGGCCTTCCTTGACGAGGCCGACGATTGCGGCCATGCTCTTGCGGGTATTCTCGAACTGCTGCTCGATCGTACCCTCGGTGCCCTCCTCGATGAGGGCGTTCCCCCCCAGGGCGACTACGATAGTCTTCTTGCTCATACTGGACCTTCCTTTTTTAGGGCGCCCCGCCGCGGGTCCATCGAGGCGCGACGCGCCGTTTTCCGCAGGCGAAGGAAGGTCTAGTATAATCCACTCCCCGCGCCGTGGACAATCGGGAGCCGCCGCTCCCGGCGCTCATCTTTATAGGCGGGCGCGGGAGATCGCGCCGCGAGCAAGGAGCGTCCGAGTAGCGCACGCGGAGCGTACTACCGTACGTGGGCATGCGCTACGACCGAGCGACGCCGCTCCCGGCGCTCGTCTTTAAGGGCGGGCGCGGGAGATCGCGCCGCGAGCAAGGAGCGTCCGAGTAGCGCACGCGGAGCGTACTACCGTACGTGAGCATGCGCTACGACCGAGCGACGCCGCTCCCGGCGCGAGATCCTGCGCCCGTTAGAACGAGGCGAACTTAGACTTATACCCCTTCTTCAGCGATACGAGCTCGCCTTGGATAGACTCCTTCGACTTGTCGGAAGTCCACTGGAACCTGACGAGGCCGCCGGAGGCCTTGGGGTCGACCCACCAGATATACCTATACGTGGCCTTCTCGTCCTCGTCGTAGAAGGACCACTCTATCCGCTCGGTCTGGAAGGTACCGGCCTTTACCTTGATCGTCTCCTTGCCGTCGACGTACTTCGGGAGATCCTTGGGATCGAGCCCGCTCGCGGGGGCGGCTTCCGGCGGGGCGGTCTCGGAATCCGGCTTGGCCTTGCCGGGCTCTTCGAATTTCGCCTCCTCGACCCGCTTGACGTCCTCGTTGAAGTAGCGGATCTTGCGAGCCATCAGGTTCTTGTCCATCAGGGCCTCGAATTCCCAGCTCTCGCCGTCGGCGCGCCACGAAAGGTACCACCAGCGATCGCCGTTGGGCATGGCCTTGAGGAAGGCGCGCTCCGCCTCGACGGCGCTCATCTTGCCGTCCTCGTCGTAGCTCTCGATGCGCCATACCGCGCCCTGCGTCTCCTCGAGGTCGTAGAACCCGGCCCCGAAACCGCCGATATAGAAGATCTGGGAATACAGGACGTTGAACATCATCTTGCGGGACATGCCCGTGATGCCGACGGCCGACGATACCTCCGCGGACGCCCTCGCCGACACGGACGACTGAAGGTCGGCGAGCGGATTGAAGCCGCCCAGGCCGGGCAAGGAGAAGCACGACGAAAGAGACGAAACAGCCGCTACCGCGATGAATCCGGCGACTATCCGAGTTCGATTACCCATACGACGATACCTCCATTATAAACCTATCGGTATTGTAGCGCTTCCTATGGAAAAGGCGAGGGGATTTATTATAAAACGCTCGGTAGCGGGTCGAGCCCGGAGGGGACTATTCGCGCTCGCGCACGGCGCACGAGCCCCTTATGATGAGGCTCGTCGAGAGGACTATGCTCTGCGGCCCGGAACGTCGGCCGAAGACGAGATCGACGGCCAGGGAGAGGGCGGCCGCGCCTATCTCGAAGGCCTGCTGGCGTACCGTCGTCAGCCCGATCATGGCGGAGAACGGCAGGTCGTCGAAGCCGACGAGCGACACGTCCTCGGGCACTCGCAGGCCCGCCTCGCGCAACGCGCTGAGGGCGCCGAAGGCCATGTAGTCGTCGGAAGCGAACACCGCGGAGAAATCGATCCCGGCCGCTATCCTCGCGGCCACCGCGGAGCGCGCCTTCTCCAGGGAGAATTCGCACTGCTCGAAGAGGCGCCCGCGGCTCGGGCCGGGAAAAGCCGGCTTTTCCGGGCGCTCAGGGCGCTCAGGGCGTTCCGGCCTCCCGGCCTGGTCGGCTCTCGCTGCCGTCGCGGCTCCGTCCACGAAGCCGGCGTAGCGCTCCGCCTCGGTGCTCAGGCCGCTCTCGCCGGCCAGGTAGAGTATGTCGCGATGGCCTAGGCTTCCGAGGTACACGGCCGCGTTATAGGCGCCCTGGTAGTTCTCAGAGCCTACGTAATTGATGCCCTCCGCCCGGGCCCGCCTATCCATGTATACGACGGGTACGCTCCCGCCCCGCGGGCGCACCACCTCGAGCCCCCTGCCGGGCGCGTCGAACCCCTCGGGGGCGACGACGAGCATGGCCCGCGCCCCGCGCTCTATTAGGTGTATCATCCGCTCGGAGGCCGCGGCCGGATCGTCGCCGGAATCGGCGAGCACGATATCGATGCCCCGCGTCACGGCGACCGACTGGACTCCCTTCATGAGCGACGCGAAGAACGGGTTCTCGATATCGGGCAGCATGAGCCCGACGAGCGGCACCGCGGAGACCGAGGACGAACGGGCCGAGCGTAGCTTAACGTATCCTAGCCGATCGATGGCCTCCCGAACCTTGATCGCGACCTCCGGCTTGACGTAGGCGCTATCGTTAATGACTCGCGATACGGTGGCGATGGAGACGCCGGCCGCGGCCGCGATGTCGTTAATGCTAGGTCCTTTTAGTTTTTCGTCCAGCTTCATTCGTCCAGTATAACGGGTTTTTATAAACGCGCATCATTTTTCTGTAAATTTCTTTGATTTTATCACGATCTCTCATTCTATTTTCTTTGACATATCAACGTAATCGCACTAGGATTCTCTACTAGGAGGATCTGATATGAAGAAAACCATAGCGCTGGCTCTCGCCACGCTCGTCATCCTTTCTTCTTGCGCGAAGAAGGAAGAGCCCAAGCCCGCCGCCGAGGCGCCCAAGCTCAAGGTAGTGCTGATACTGAACGGAACGCTCGGAGACAAGTCGTTCTTCGATTCCGCCGCCAACGGCATGGATCTCGTCAAGGCCGACATGGGAGACGCCGTCGAGACCAAGGTCATCGAGATGGGCTACGACCAGAGCAAGTGGGAGCCCACCCTCATAGACGTGGCGGAAGGCCCCTGGGATATAGTAATCTGCGGCACCTGGCAGATGACCGAGGCCCTGCAGAAGGTCGCCAAGGACTATCCGCAGAAGCGCTTCATCATCTTCGACACCGCGGTGGATTACTCGCTCGGCCTCGCGAACGTCTACTCCATCGAGTACAGCCAGAACGAGGCCTCGTTCCTCGCCGGCGCCCTGGCCAGCTACGTGACCGGCTCGTCCCTCCCGCTCGCCAACAAGCAGAAGGTCGTCGGATTCCTGGGCGGCATGGACATCCCCGTCATCAACGACTTCCTCGTGGGCTACATCGAGGGCGCCAGGTACGTGGACCCGGCCGTCAAGGTCGCCATCTCGTACATCGGCTCCTTCGACGACTCCGCCAAGGGCAAGGAAATGGCCCTGGCCCAGTACGCCCAGGGCGCCGACATCGGCTACAACGTCGCGGGACAGGCCGGGCTCGGCCAGCTCGACGCCGCCAAGGACGTCAAGCGCTACGCCATCGGCGTGGATTCCGACCAGGCGGCCATCTTCGCCACGAGCGACCCGGACAAGGCCAAGCTGATCACCACGAGCGTGCTCAAGCGCGTCGACAACTCGCTCCTCCGCGCCATCCAGATGCACGCCAAGGGCACCGCGCCCTACGGCAAGTCCGAGACGCTGGGCTTCGCCGAGAAGTGCGTCGGCCTCGCCAAGAACGACATCTACATGCAGCTGATACCGGCCGACGCCAGGGCCAAGCTGGACGATATCGAGGCGAAGATCATCGCCAAGGAGATCAAGGTCGGGACCGCGCTGGGCATGTCCACCGAGGACCTGAACAAGATCCGCAACGCCGTCAAGCCGTAAGACCGGCCTGATATACTGATTATCGCCACGGAGGCACGGAGGCGCGGAGACTGGGAGAGGGAAGTCGAAAGATGATAGAGGGACCTGCTCTTCCATCTTTCCTTTCCTCTTCTTCTCCGCGACTCCGTGCCTCCGTGGTTTGTATCGTAGTTGAATTCGAGTAACTAGGGGATGGGTATGGATGAATTGCTGAGGATGGAAGGCATCACCAAGGTCTATCCGAACGGCATCGTCGCCAATAAGAACGTAGACTTCTCGGTACGCGCCGGGGAGATCCACGGGCTCGTAGGCGAGAACGGCGCGGGCAAGTCCACGCTGATGAAGATCCTGTTCGGGTTGAACCAGGCCGAGGAAGGCCGTATAACGCTCGAGGGCAAGGAGATACGGGTCGACTCCCCGTACGCCGCCATCGGGCACGGCATAGGGATGGTGCACCAGCACTTCATGCTCGTCCCGTCGCTGACGGCCGCGGAGAACCTCGTGATGGGGCTCGAGCCGCGCAAGGGCATATACCTGGACATAGCCGCCGCGATCAGGACGACCGAGGAGCTCGGCAAGAAGTACAACCTGATCGTCGACCCCAAGGCTACGGTCCGAGACCTGCCTGTCGGCATCAAGCAGCGGCTCGAGATACTGAAGGCCCTGTTCCGGGGTGCGCGGATACTGATCCTCGACGAGCCGACGGCCGTGCTGACGCCGCAGGAGACGGAAGAGCTGTTCTCCCAGCTCAAGCTCCTGCGCGAGCAGGGCAACACGATCGTATTCATCTCGCACAAGCTGAACGAGATAAAGGAGCTCTGCGACCGGGTGACCATAATGCGATCCGGTTCGGTACAGGGCACGTTCGACGTCTCGAGCGTAGACGAGAAGGACATCTCCCGCCTGATGGTCGGCCGGGACGTGATCCTGGAAGTCGAGAAGGACGAGGCCGAGCCGGCCGAGACGGTACTGAAGGTCCGCGGCCTGGTCGTCTTCGACCGGTTCAAGAAGCGGGCAGTCGACGGCGTGTCCTTCTCGGTACGGCGGGGCGAGATCCTCGGCATAGCCGGGGTCGAGGGCAACGGCCAGGGGGAGCTCGTAGAGGCGATCACCGGGCTCGGCGCCATAGCGGCCGGCGAGGTATCGGTCAACGGCAAGGACGTCGACGGCATGAGCATCCGCGAGATACGCGAGGCCGGCGTGTGCCACGTGCCGGAGGACAGGATGACCTACGGCTGCGCCCCTAACCTCGGCGTCGAGGCGAACCTGATGTCGTGCAACCACGACTCGCCCGAGTTCACCGGCCCCGTGTTCCTCAAGGGCAAGGAGATACGGGCCAATTCGCAACGGCTCATAGCGGAGTACGCGGTCAAGTGCTCTTCGCCGCTCCAGGAAGTAGGCATGCTCTCCGGCGGCAACATCCAGAAGGTGGTCGTGGCCAGGGAATTCTCGTCCGGGCCCTCGCTGATAGTCGCCGACCAGCCGACGCGCGGCATAGACGTGGGGGCCACCGAATTCATCAGGGCCCGCCTCGTGGAGCTACGGGACGCGGGGGCCGCGGTGCTCCTGGTCTCGGCGGACCTCAACGAGGTGATGGAGCTGTCGGACAGCCTCATCGTCATGTACGGCGGCAAGATACGCGCGTACGCCCCGGACGCCAAGGCGGTAGGGGAAGAGGAACTCGGGCTCTATATGCTCGGGCTCAAGAACCAGTCTTCCGAGGAAATCGCGAGGGTCGTCCATGACTAAGCAGCAGAGACTCTTCGAGGTCGTACGAACGGGCCTCGCCATACTGATAGCGCTCGTCATAGCGCTCGTCATCATCCTGGTCGTATCCGACGACCCGGGCGACGCGCTCTATAAATTCCTGCTGGGGCCGCTAGGCAGCTTCAGGCACTTCGGCAACGTCATAGAGCTGATGATACCGCTCGTATTCACGGGCATAGCGATAAGCATCATGTTCTCCGCGGCCCAGTTCAACCTCGGCGCCGAGGGCGGATTCTTCATCGGCGCCATCGCGACGGCCTTCGTGGCCATCAAGTTCAACCTGCCGCCGGTCATCCACCCTATCGTCGCCATACTGTTCGGCAGTCTCGTAGGCTCGCTGTTCTGCGGCATTCCGGCGGTGCTGAAGGTGAAATGGGGCGCTTCCGAGCTCGTATCGAGCCTGATGTTCAATTACATCGCCTTCTTCTTCGGGCTCTTCCTCATCAACTACTACCTCCGGGACGCCTCGGCCGGCGCGATGGTGTCGTTCCTGTTCAAGCCGACGGCCCTCCTGCCCAAGCTCGTCCCGAAGACGAGGATATCGGTGGGCATATTCGCCGCCGTGGCCCTCGTCGCGGTCGCGGCGCTGTTCATGCAGAAGACCAGGTGGGGCTTCCGCATCCGCCTGACCGGCGCCAACGCGAAGTTCTCGCAGTACTCCGGCATCGACACCAACGCCGTCGTAGTCTACAGCCAGGTCATAGGCGGCTTCATAGCCGGCCTGGGCGGCTCGATAGAGCTCCTGGGCATGTATACGCGCTTCTCGTGGCAGAACCTGCCCGGCTACGGCTGGGACGGCGTCATCGTCGCGATCCTCGCGCGTAACAACCCGCTCTTCGTGCCTATCGCGGCGTTCTTCCTCGCCTACCTGCGCATCGGCGCCGATATCATGTCCCGCTACTCCGACGTGCCCAACGAATTCGTCGCCCTCATCCAGGGCACGATAATAATCCTGATCGCCGCCTCGAGCTTCCTCGCCAAATACAGGCACAAGCTCGTATTCAAGGAAGCGACGCGGGCGGTAAGCGCCGGAGGCGATCGATGAACCAGGTACTCTCGCTCATTTTCGCCCCGGAGTTCGGGTACTCCGTCCTCCGGGTCACGACGCCCATACTCTTCGCGACCCTCGGGGCGCTCATCGCCGACAAGGCCGGCGTCACGAACATCGCCCTCGAGGGCATCATGCTCATCGCGGCCCTGTCCGGCGTCGTATTCAGCGCCATTACCGGAAGCGCCGGCGTCGGACTGCTCGCGGCGGTCGCGGCGGGCGGGCTCGTCGGCCTTTTCCTGGCCTACTGCGCGCTCAAGCTGAGGACCGACATCATCCTCTCGGGCATAGCGATAAACCTGATGGCCTCGGGCGGCACGGTCTTCGCGCTATTCCTCATCGCCGGCGACAAGGGCATCAGCTCGTCCCTGGCGTCCAAGGTCCTGCCCAAGCTGACCATACCCGGCATTTCGTCGATACCCGTGCTGGGAACGATACTGTCTGGCCACAACGTGCTGACCTACCTCGCCCTGGCGATGGTCGCGGTAACCTTCGTGTTCCTCTATAAGACGCCCATAGGCCTGCGCATCAGGGCGGTCGGAGAGAACCCCAACGCCGCGGCGTCGGTGGGCATAGGCGTCACCAAGATCCAGTACATGGCGCTCGCGCTCTCCGGCATGATGGCCGGCCTCGGCGGCGCGTACATGTCCATGGGCTACGTATCGTGGTTCTCCAAGAACATGACGGCCGGACGCGGCTTCATAGCGCTGGCCGCGGAGGCTATGGGAGGCGCGACTCCCCTCGGCTCGCTCTTGACGTCGCTCCTCTTCGGTTTCTTCGACGCCCTGTCGAACACGCTCCAGCTGATGAAGATTCCGTCGGAATTCGTCAATATGCTCCCCTACGCCGCCACCGTCGTAGGGCTCGTGGTCTACACGGTGCAGAAGACGAGGAGGGAGCGCGTAGCCCGAGAGGCCGCCGGCCCGACGGGCAACGCCGCGGCGTCGGGGAACGGTGCTACGCGATGAGCCCGAGGCCAATTCCGGTCATCATGGATTGCGACCCGGGCCACGACGACGCGATAGCGCTCGTCCTGGCCCACGCCTCGCCGGAGATAGAGATACTCGCGGTCACGACGAGCGCCGGCAACCAGACCATCGACAAGACGACCCTGAACGCGCGCAAGGTGCTCTCGTTCCTGGGCTCGGACGCGCCCGTAGCGCGGGGCGCCTCCAAGCCCTTGTTCCGCGACCTGATCATAGCGCCCGAGGTGCACGGCG
>Ga0180008_1000076_pt1 | contig 98619 bp, 92 predicted proteins | sample MM_PW_MetaG_FD_121121 | JGI IMG/M metagenome (GOLD analysis project Ga0180008, IMG submission 121121) | Groundwater microbial communities from the Aspo Hard Rock Laboratory (HRL) deep subsurface site, Sweden - MM_PW_MetaG | ecosystem: Environmental > Aquatic > Deep subsurface > Groundwater... | reverse complement strand
GATTGCCCACGAATACTTTCACAACTGGACCGGTAACCGGGTCACCTGCCGGGACTGGTTTCAGCTCAGCCTCAAAGGGGGGCTCACTAACCTTTCTCCGCAGCAGATGGGGCGCAGGAGTCTGGCCACCTGGAAAGGTTATGATTCCGGGCGCCAGGAGATGATGCAGGCGCAACTGCAACGCATTGCTGCCAAAGAGGGTCTTTCAGGAGATGTCTTTGTGATGGTGCGCAGGAGTCTGGCAGCGTGAGGGGAGAGATTGCCGTGTTCAGCCTTTTTTGAAAAAGGCCGACCCTTTTGTCTTACGGACAAACTCTATTTTGTTGCTATTCGCAAAACACACGACTCTATTGAGCGGGACAACTGTTGTTATTCACAGAAGCATTCTTCTGGTCCTGCATCAGTTGTATTCCCGTGGCATCCGCAGCAGTCAAGTGTTCCCTCAGGAGTGATTAACTGTTTCGGTATATTGACATAATCCGGTATTTCAATAAACTGATTTCTCGCCCAGTCGCTATGGCCGGTCGCAATTCCCAAATTGAATAGCAATAATCCACCACCGATGAATGCAGCAGTCGCCCGCTTCATTTCCTCTCCTTTTTATGAACTAAAATTGATCCAAGCAGCATATCTATGCGCCAGTTATTTTAAAATAAACACGAAATTTTGGTATGTTACCCTACACACAAAAGCAGGTAACGCAACGAAAAGAAACCAGTAAAGAAAATAAAAAATAACAAATATTCCTAATTGAGATGGTGAAAATAACAATATGGCAAATTGTCGCACCCGAAAAGTCAACTGAATCAAAATAGGCTATATTTCATATGGTTAGCTGTTTGTTTTGTGATATTTTATCTGCAGTAACGCCATATATTATTTTTTCCATTCTTCTTTAGTTGTAAATCATTCCTAAAAAATGTTCTGAATGGCCAGGTTGTTTCTGGGCGGGAATCACGAGATAGCCGGTGATATAAATAGCATTATCTTGAACGAGTCGAAAGAGGTGGTCCATGCTCTGGGTCCGGCTGTGTTTCAACTGGATGGAACCGGCAAAAGCTGTGTGATAGAAGGGGCAAGGGATAAATTTTTCAACAGAGTCTTTTAACTGTTCGTATTGTAGGGTAAAATAATGGAGTTTGATGAAAGAAGGCTGGGGTGATTGATGTCAGTCACATGAGGCAGTGTTGATTGAACCCGCCGGAAGGAGTCAGGGAATTGGTCGCTCCTGAATGCAGTGGGGAACAGCTACTGAAAGCGGGTGTTGGCTTCCTGGTACTTTGTTTGAGAAAGCAATTTTTTGTCACCATTACCAATACGTCGTGGAGCATAAGGGCCTAAGCGAACTGCACTCCATCCAGATTGAGACCACCAGTCGCTGCAATCTGGATTGTGTCACGTGTCTGAAACCTGCATATGCCAACGGTTAGCAGGAACAAGATATGGACAGAGGACTTTTCAGCCTCATCCATTCTCAACTTCCGGCCAAAGTATCCGTTCATTTGCAGGGGTGGGGAGAACCGCTCCTGCACCCTGACATATTCTTCCATATAAGACAACTGAAGTCCACAGGTGGTATCGTCAGCTTTACCACTAACGGTACCATCATGGACAAAACGGTGGCTGACGCTCTTGTCGACTCAGGTCTTGATGGGCTTACTTTTTCCATGGCCGGAAACAGTGACTCTACTCAGGACAGCCTCCGCGGTAGGGGCAGCTTCGCACTTCTGCACAGCGCAATCCGGACCTTTAACGCCGCCAAAAACTCCCGGGGGGGACTTTTGCCACGCGTTGCTGTGAGCTATCTGCTCACCCCGAAAACAGGAGGCGAACTGGCGAACGCTGTTTCCTGGTGTTGCAAAAACGGAGTTGATGCCTTTGCCAGGAGGTGACCTGGTATCATAAGAACCTTACTATCCGGCAGAAACCACTGAGCTTTGGAAATGTGCACAACAGGAGGTTGGCGGACATCTGGGAGCATCGGAAATATCGTCAATTTCGTGATACGTTTAGGAAACGAAAGGATTACCATGACCGCAAGCTTAGCGGAATCGGCTCTTCGTTTGAGGGCATGGCCAAGCTGGATGCAGCGGTAGAGGCGATCAGGCAGTATTGGTCGACCCATCCACCGCCGTCTACATGTAGGGCTTGCGCTAAACTCGATGGCTTTTGATGTCCGCAATTGATTTTTTAAGCTCTGCCCCTTTTTTTGTTGTGGAGAAGATTGGTGAGGCAAAGCGGGCGACTGGCTGCTCCGGTGCCGCCGCAGACGGAAGACCCATGGAACCAATGGCCTGTAGTCGGAGATGTGTTACTGGTAAACGTTCTCCTCGAGGCTTTTTTCCCCATCATTCCCTCTTATTCGACAAACATATGTTTGCTGATCTTCAGTTCGATGGAATATATGGCAAAGTAGAGCAGCACTCCCAACAGACCCATGCCCATGATACCGGTATACATTTCCGGATACAACAGGACCTGATAGGTTTCAATGACTATGTAATAGCCAAGCCCATAGTTGGTCAGGGACTGTTCGGCTATAAAGAGTACTGCTACCGCAGTTCCCACCGACACCCTCAGGGCGGTCAGTACCGCAGGCAGGGATGCCGGCAGATAGACATATCGAAACAAGGCCCTGCGGCCAGCACCCAGCGATTTCACCGACAGTATCAGCTCTTTTTTCAGCCCCGAAGCTTCATCCCGGACCACCACCAGAATCTGAAAAAAGATAATGATGGCAATGAGAGTGATTTTGGAAAAGTCGCTTATCCCCAGGAGCACATAAATCACCGGCAGGAAGATGATCTTGGGGATCGGATAGATAATCGCGATAAGAGGGCCGATTACCCTGTCCAGTCGCGGCATCTGGCCCAGGGCCAGGCCAAGGGGGGCGGCAAAAAGGGTAGCGAGGATAACCGCCGCCAGGACTCGGCCTGAGGAGGCGAGAAAATGGAGTCCCAGCTCTCCAGTAATATTCTGAAGAAACAGGGGAACCACCACAAATGGTGAGGGCAGAATAGGACGATTAACACACAAGGCTGCCAGCTGCCAGAGACTGAAGAACATAATAATCCCGGTACAACTACTCAGAAAGGTGGCTTTTTTTTTCATTGTCGATAGCCTCCTCCCTCAGCTGACACTGTTGCCCCGAATTGCGAGAAGGTCTCTCAATTCAAGACATTGCTTGATAAACTCTGGATCTGTTCGGTTATTGGTCTTGCCGGAAATATGGTTTTCTATGACCTTCGGCTCACGATTACAGCTGTTGCTGAGGACCAGAATCTTTTCTCCAAGCACCACAGCCTCTTCGATATCGTGGGTTACCGTAAGTGAGGTTAACCCGGATTCTTGATGGAAGCTGTTCATCACCTTCTGCAATTCTTCCCTGATGGGGGCATCGAGGGCGGAAAAGGGTTCATCCATAAGGAGCAGATCCGGATCGAGGACCAAGGTTCTGGCTATGGCCGCCCGCTGACGCTGGCCTCTGGACAGTTGCGTTGGATACATGTCCTTCAGCTGTTCTATCCCTAGCCAGTTCAGCCAGTAATAGATGCGCGCCTCGTCCTTTTCCGGATCGATCTTTACATCAACCGGGCTGTGCTTACCGTCTGGGCCGTAGAATTTCCGCACCTTCAGCCCCAAACGGGTGTTCTCCAATATCGTCGCCCAAGGCAACAGGCCATGGTCCTGCAGCACCAGTCCGGTGGCAGGCCTGGCGCGGGTAATTTGTTCTCCGTTGATAAGGACCTTCCCGCCGGTCGGTTTGTTCAATCCGGCAATGAGGTAGAGAAGGGTCGTTTTGCCGCAGCCGGAAGGGCCGATGACCGTCCAGGCCTCTCCTTTTTTGACCGTGAAAGAAAAATCTAGAAACAGAGGGGCTCCGGCACCATATCCAAAGCGGAGGGTCTGTACCTCAATCATGTGCGCCAGCCTTTTCATCTTGCCAGGAAGTCGGAGGTCACGGAATCTTCATAGGCCAAGGGGGTTGAAAGGATATTTTTATTCAGCATCCAGGCCATAACGTCATCCCATTGTGCTTTGGTGGGTACAGCTTTTCTTGGTATGGGGGGCGGGCGAAAATCACTCTCAATATTTTTCGGAACCCGTATTTTTTGCAGCATCAGATTCTGGAAAGAGGCCGGGTCCCTGTTGATCTCTGCTGCGGCCTTATCCCAGGCTGCCATAAAACTCCTGACCACTTCCTGTTTATGAAGGAGTGTCTCATTGGAAAAAGTGATTACACTGGCACTTACCTTGCTGAGTCTTGTATCATTAACAATTTCTACGGCTCCGGCCTTGATTGCACTGGCTCCTAGGGGGTCCGGCAGGGCCGCTGCCTTGAGTTGGCCGGAGAGGAGCAGTTGCAAGCGCTGTGGCAGGATCGGAACCGATGCGTAGCTGATCGCCTCCGCTGCTACACCATCAGCCGCAAGCAGGCGGGTACTGATATACTCAATGACCGTGTTTTTGGAGATGCCGATGGGAATGCCGGCCAGACCCTTTACCGTCTTTAGGTCGCTGCCCGGAGCGCCAAGAATTCTAAACAGGGGCGATTCACCAAGGGGAGAACGGGCAATGGAGACAATTTTCACCCGGCCTTGCTCCCTGTTGAAATTGGCCGCGCTCAGGATGTCATTGATCATCCCGTCAATTCTTCCGGCCTGCATCAATTGATCTCGTTCCAAGGCGCTGCCGACGGGAAGTGCTTCTACTGAAATACCCAGTTCGCTAAAATAGCCCTTTTCCTGGGCCACATAGACCGGCAGTACATCGGGGATTGGGAGCAGGGCCAGGCGAAGCGTATTAGTCTTAGCAGCGCCGAGTCCTGACACCGGAATCGAAAGGCAAAACAGGAGGAACGAGAAAAAAAAGACGGTTATTTTTTGGAGCATATGATTCCCTTTCAATAATGATGGCGTCGCCAAAACGTTCTCTCTGTTTCAGGGGGGGGGGCGTTCTCTCATTATGAACTGTCCCTGGTACACCCGACTCTTAGAGATATCCTGGGCCTTGCAGGGCCAGATTTTTCTTGGCCAGGCTATGGCTCGAGTTGTTGCGAGTCCATGGACAGATACCAGTCTTGTACAAAGGAGGACCAGGGAGAGTCTACAATTGGATGTTTCCCTAGGTCTTTCCGGCCTGATCACCCTCTCTGGGCAAAAGAAACCCTAGCCACCATTCATAATGGCAAAGAGAAGGGTCTTGCAACCGAAAAACATATAATGGCTGTATATAAGTAGGCATTGATCCGTGCCGGACAGAGATGGAGGCAGTACCTGTCGGCCTGGGGCTCGTTGAGTAAAAATGTATACTTGCAGCAAGCATTGTTGCGAAGGTGCTTTTTAATCAGCAAAGCTCAGAGGTGATGAATCCTGTTGGGAAGGAGAGTGGATATATTATAGGTAAGGATCGATATGGCAATGCAGGTCATTCCAATGAGTGGGAAAAGTTGAGGTTCCTCCTCAGGAAGAAAAAAGTTTGAAAGAAACTGAGAATCAGAACACTTCAGAAGTGTTTGTAAATTATGCGAAAAACAGAAACCCTGGTGATCCAAAAGGGCATCAGCATAAGCCCGGAGAGCATAAAACGAGTTCCGGCAAAAGACAGGAGGGCAGAGGAGGTTAAGCCAATTTTGATTCCGGCAAAAGCCGTGGACCATAATAACCATGCCAAAATGGCAAGCGCAATGGTGCTCAGGGAAGGTCTTTTCTGCAAAACAGGACTCCTTTACTTTGTGGTTATCCTCCCTTTATACAGCATTAAAACCCGCTGCATTCTGCCTCTAAATATACTTGTCGTCCCCTTAATAAAGCAGTGTTGCTCCGGACCTGAGATGCTATTTTTCCAAACACTGGCAGGTGATTTGTCAGGAATGTGATGACTGCTACCCCCCAAAGATCTGCGGCCATTTTTCCATCGCCAGAGGTTCTGTTTCCGGATTGCCGGTACAAACCGCTCTCGAACAAATAATCCATTGGCCGTCCGCCACGTGCTGTACTGTGATGTGGCAGTCGAGAACAACGCTTCTTTTCATTCGTGTCATGGGGGAAAACATGGCAAGAAAAAATGACAGGTTGATGGCCAAGGGGATTCGCTCCCTGGAATAATCGTTGAAATGAAAATGAGAGGCTTTGTCAAAAAAATGGAAGATGAATCGTAAAATACTCGAATAGTTAGAGTCTATTTTGAGACATGGGGGAGGAAGTCTATTCTCCATACTGTCTGCGAAGTGATACCTCCAGGGAGGGAAAAAAATTGACTAGCCCTTGCTTATAAGATAGAATTGCAGCCAGTTAACAAGAAGTAAAGAGCTTTTGAAAATACGATTTTTGTGTATTGAAACTGGCTCAAATTTTAATTTTATGAGGAAGTTGTATGAAAAATTTTATGTTAGCTATAGTGCTTGTTTTTTCTGTTTTTGCAGGTTCTGCCTCGGCCGCTAAACTTGTGGTCGCCACCGACACCAATTTTCCTCCTTTTGAGTTCAAAGATCCTGAAACGGGCCAGCATGTGGGCTTTGATGTGGAGATTTGGGCTGCAATTGCCCATGAAGCGGGGCTTGACTACGAGTTGCAGCCCATGGCCTTTAAAGGTATTGTCCCAGGGTTGCAGTCTTCTCAGTTAGATGCTGGTATTGCCGGAATGTCAATTACTGATAAACGGAAAGAGGTTATTGATTTCTCAGATGGTTATTATGATTCCGGGCTTCTTCTCCTTGTTCCTCAAGGCAGCTCTGTTCAGGGGCTGGGGGACCTGGCTGATAAAAAAATCGCCACCAAGACAGGCACCACTAGTGTAGACTTTTTAAAAGAAAAAGCGCCCGCAGCAAAGCTCACTCTTTTTCCCAATGATAATGCCATGTTCATGGAACTTATGACTGGTGGGGTGGATGCAGTTATGTTTGATAAACCTGTTGTTGAGTCTTTTGTCAGTAAGCGCGGTGCTGGAAAGGTTGCCATTGTAGGCGATCTCTATGCAGGACAACCCTATGGTATCGGTTTTCCGAAAGGTTCTCCTCTGGTAGAGAAAGTTAACGCTGCACTCGCCAAGCTGAAAGCCAGTGGTGAATACGCTAAGATTTATGAAAAATGGTTTGGCGTAGCTCCTCGCTAGAAAAACACGTTTTATGCTCCAGGGGTGAAGTGCATTGTGACACTTTGCCCCTTTTTCTTTTTCTAGAGATAACTCATTATGGCATTTAATTTCGAACCAGCAGTTATTGTTGAATCAATCCCTCAGCTGTTAAAGGGTGCTGAGCTTACTATTTATTTGACTGTCGGTGGGCTCTTTTTTGGTTTTATTCTTGGTGCCCTCTTTGGTTTGATGAAACTTTCTCCTTCTTGGCCAGTCCGCAAGATAGCAGGTTTTTATATAGAGACCATACGGGGCACTCCCATGCTGGTGCAGGCGATGTTTTTATATTTTGGCCTGCCCATGGCTTTTGGTTTTCGCCTGCCGGCTATGGTGGCTGGGGTTATTATTATTGCCGTTAATTCAGGGGCCTATATAGCTGAAATCGTCCGCGGAGCAGTGCAGTCTATTAATACGGGGCAGATGGAGGCAGGTCGATCAATTGGTCTTAACGCCTTGCAAACCATGCGCTATATTATTTGGCCGCAGGCCTTTAGAAGAATGCTTCCTCCCCTGGGAAACCAATTTATTATCAGTCTTAAAGACACCTCTTTGTTAATGATTATTGGTGTGGGCGAGTTATTAAGGACGGGTGATGAGATCGTTGCCGTAAATTTCAGGGCGTTTGAGGTGTATCTGGCCTGTGGCCTTATTTATTTAACTATGACCATGAGTATTGCCAAAGTGTTGAAGATAGTTGAAAAACGTATGAAGATAGAGGGGAGATAACCATGATCAGTATTCGAAATCTCCATAAATCTTTTGGCAAAGTTGAGGTCCTGCGGGGGGTCAATATTGAAGTCGCTCAAGGCGAAGTTGTAGTCATTGTGGGGCCTTCTGGTTCTGGTAAGTCGACGGTGCTGCGTTGTATCAATAAACTCGAAGAGCCAACCAGCGGGACTATTCTGGTGGATAATTTTGATATTATGGATAAGTCCACTGATATCAATATGGTTCGTACGGAAGCGACGATGGTTTTTCAACACTTTAATCTCTTTCCTCATATGACCGTGCTCGAGAATGTTACCCTGGGGCCAATGAAGGTTCGTGGTATGGGGCGACAGGATGCTCAAAAAATTGGTCGTTCTCTTCTGGCCAAGGTTGGCCTTGCAGATAAAGACAGCAATTATCCAGATCAACTTTCAGGTGGCCAAAAACAACGTGTGGCCATAGCTCGTGCCTTAGCCTTGCAGCCCAAGGCGATTCTCTTTGATGAACCCACATCAGCCCTCGACCCAGAACTTGTCGGTGAAGTTCTGGAGGTGATGAAACAACTTGCTGTCGAAGGGATGACGATGGTGGTGGTAACGCATGAGATGGGGTTCGCCCAGGAAGTTGCAGATAGGGTGCTCTTTATTGATGAAGGAGTTGTTCAGGTGGATAAGCCTCCTCGTGAGTTCTTCACCAATCCGGAGCATCCAAGACTTAAAGATTTTCTGGGAAGAGTGGTTTGCTAATGGACTCTTCTTCCTCCTTCAAATGATGCATACGTTTATTTTCTTCTAGGTACGTGAGGCGCTTGAGAGAAAGCTTGTCGTATAACGTACCTGGCAGCCCAAATTGATCTTCCCTTACTACGAAACCTTGTGAGCAGGGAAAGCTCAATCAGATGTGGGCGCTGGAGACAGCCTCTATTCCACTGGCCCAAGGATTTGTCTCCCTCACTGCTGTTGGGGATTTTCCTGTTGTCTTGTAGGAATACCGATCCTGGTTGGAAGGCCGCTGCTGTGATCAGGGATGCTCGTGTATGACGCTACCGGTTTCACCCGGGAGGAGGAGTACAAAGAGATCCGCTCAGGCTTAATCGCGGTAAGGAACAGCGGTTGAAATGAAGTTGTTCACTTTTTGCAGACCTGACCGATGCATGGATTTGTTCTCACCATCACCCACCCTCTTGCCTATGCCATTTACTCTTCCTCAGTACAGCCCTCCCAATTTCAGCACACAGCCGCTGTCCAGCGCACCCTTTGCCCGGTTCCGTCAGGCACCTCAGACCGGTGTCCTGCCGGATGAGTATCATGCCACCTCAATTTATCCTGAATATTGCCATCTCCGCACTGGTGGATGGCGTCTTGTTGAAGACTCTCGAATGGATTGCGGCATTGTCCTGGGTGAGGATGGTTCCCTCCAGGTCAAGGAATTCCGCCATATTGTTGCAGGAGATCTCGTTGCCTGTGGCAGGAGAGAGGATGGTGAGGACGGTATTTTTGTGCATGCAAACGGTTTTGCAATGGTGGAACAGGCCCAGGAGAAATTCTCCTTTCGAACCCGTGTTACCCGAGAGACTTCTTTTTCCATCGATTACGATGAGCTATATGACCTGCTGCATTATGAAAAGGAGAACGGTTTTATACTCTGGGTCCTGGGACCTGCAGTTGTTTTTGACCGGGATGCCCGCGCTGCCATAGTGGCTCTGATCAATAAGGGCTATGTCCATGGATTGCTGGCCGGAAATGGTCTTGCCGTACACGATATCGAGGGTGATCTTTACGGGACCGCGCTTGGCCAGAAAATATACTCCAAGCAGCCTGCCCGGCAGGGTCATTATAATCATCTGGATACCATAAATAGGATAAGAGCCGAGGGTTCAATCGATCAGGCGGTGCATAAGAAAATCGTCCAGGAAGGCATTATGCATGCGGTTACCAAGAATTCCATACCCTACGTCCTGGCGGGATCAATTCGGGACGACGGCCCCTTGCCTGATGTCCTCAGTGATGTGCTCCTGGCCCAGGACAAGATGCGAGAACTGGCACGTCAGGCCACCACGGTCATCGCCCTTGCCACTCAGTTGCACACCATTGCCACAGGGAACATGGTTTCAAGCTATAGGGTGCTGAAAGACAAACAGGTGCGACCAACCTACTTCTACACTGTTGACATGTCGGAATTTGTTGTGAATAAGCTTGCCAACCGAGGCTCACTCAGTGCCAGGACAATTCTCACTAATGTCCAGGACTTTGCAGTCACTTTGGCCCAGGGACTTCAGAGACTAGAGAAAAGTTAAGCGCACATACCGCTTGCCGGCATCGCCTCACCTGTTGCTGCTTTGACAAGTGAGAGAGGGAAGTGCTCAGTACTTTTTTTGCCGTTTTTGCTATCTGCTCTGAGTGCTTTATATCGGGATCCTGGCCGTTCCTTGGCGTAGAGAGGGCCTCACCTGATTAATTTTGCTAACCGTTTGACCAGGAGCTCTTTCAGCACCGGGGCACCGCTATCGCGATATTCATAGCGAATCCGGATTGAGGGGTGGCTGACCTGTATCAGGCGGGCCAGATGGATGGGGGTGGCAAAGAGAACGAGGTCGCAATCCGTTTGGTTGATGGTCTGCTCAAGATCATGAATTTGTTCTCTCCCGTAGCCCATTGCTGGGAGAACGTGACCCATATGCGGATAGAGCTGGAAGGTCTCTTGTATGGATCTTACCGCATAGGGACGGGGATCTACCAATTCGGTTGCCCCGTTTTCCCTGGCGGCAATAACTCCTGCCCCAAACGCCATGCCGCCATGGGTGAGGGTGGGACCATCTTCCACGACCAGTACCCGTTTTCCTTTTATGCGCCCAGGATCATTTATAAGCAGGTGTGATTCGGCCAAGAGGATTTCAGCTCCTGGAGCATGATGGCGGATATTGTTTCGGACTTCTTCCACATCTTCCGACTTGGCGCTGTCAACTTTGTTGATAATAGCAATGTCGGCCATGCGCATATTTGTTTCGCCGGGGTGATAAAGCAGCTCATGCCCCGGTCGCAGCGGATCAAAGAGAACGATATGGATATCAGGCTGGAAAAAAGGGGTGTCATTGTTTCCACCATCCCAGATTATGATATCCGCTTCGGCCTCAGCCTCCTGTAGGATTCGTTGGTAATCCACCCCAGCATAAACCACTATTCCCTGTTCAACCAGCGGTTCGTATTCTTCCAGCTCTTCAATTGTGCAGCTGCAGGTCTTGAAATCATCTACCGTTGCAAAACGTTGTACAACCTGACTTTTTAAATCACCATAGGGCATGGGGTGACGCACAACAACAACGTTGTGCCCCTGGTTGGTGACGATCTCACATACCTTGCGGCTTGTTTGTGACTTGCCGCAACCCGTCCGCACACCACAGACTGCGATAACAGGCTTTTGGCAAGGGAGCATGGTCTGTCGGGGGCCCAGGAGGATAAAATTAGCGCCTTCTGCAGTGACGATTGCAGCTTTATGCATGACTTCCGTATACGGCATATCGCTGTAGGAAAATACCACAAGATCAGCCTGGTGCTGGCGGATAAGTGGAGAAAGCTGCTCTTCAGGGTATATTTGAATGCCATCGGGGTAGAGACTGCCGGCAAGCTCAGACGGAAAAATCCGTTCGGCTATGTGAGGGATCTGGGCGGCAGTAAAGGCAAGCACCTTATATCGTGGATTGTCCTTGAAGCAGCATAGGAAATTATGGAAATCACGCCCCGCAGCTCCCATGATGATGACTTTCTCAACCATGTTATCTCCCATGTTCCTTCCCATAGAGAATATAGTTATGCCCAAGGGACGTGGTTTACAAGAGTCCCTTAATGAATGGGCTTGTTTGTGCTTCTTTCCGAAACTGGGTACTGCAAAAACGGTCAGAGCGAGTGGGTGGACTGTCTGAATGCAGCGCCTTTCACAACACTTATCCGTTTTGATGGGTCCCCTCAAGGGGGGAGAGAAGAATTGCCTTGTAGCCATTATAAAAAAGGGAAAGACGACCTGCTCGTATCTGTTCGGGAACTTGTTTCGAGCCCTGATCATGCCAGCAACAATTTCCAGAACCCCTTCTCCATTCAGGGGAAAAGACCGAGTGGGGCGATTTCTTCAAGGTTCAGCGCATCAGAGAAAAATTGAGGAAGCTGACCTCTGGCCAGGATGTATCGCAAGATATGTAAAAGGATAAAGTCTCTCTTGCAAGGAGACGCAAGTGGAATTGAAAAATCGTATGCCGTTCTGTTGAAAAAAGAAAGCATATTTTATTCCTAGAAACACACCTTGTCTATGGCCCTGCCTGCCCAGAAGCGCCATTCCTGAGCCAGAGAAACAGCCGTGGCCATTGACCGCACCCATATGTACCCTTCCGATATCAGTTTGCTACGAGCCGCTGGTTGGCTTGTGAAGAAGCAGGGACGACCTGTAGCAGATACCGAGAAGGAGTTGGCAGGGATGCTTCATACCCCCGCTATCTACTGCGTCTCAAATGCAAGGAACTGGGAAAACCATTCAATTCTGGGCGTCTGTAAGGGTGAGCTTTTCCATGTTGTTTTTCACCTTGTCCTGTTGTAACGTGATTTTTTCTGTTTTTGGCCAGGGGCGGCAAAGGTGATGGGGATGATCGTGTTGTGATACGCAATAGCGGTTGGAAATGAATTTTTGCCGTCCTCCAGGCCTGCCTTCATAGACAATTTTTTATCACCTTGTCAGCTGGTTCCAGAAGCTATGCCCAAGGGTGTTGTTTTTCAGAAAAGCATACATGATAGCCGGTAGGCAACAGTAACTGCGGGGAAACTCTTTCAGGGGCCTTCAGGTCATGACGCCTTTCCGGTAACTGGACACTGATAGCTGTAAATTTTTTTATGAAATGGTATCTGCTTCTTATTTTTGGTGTCTGCTGCATTTCCACCTCGGCGATTCTGATTACTCTCGCCGGGGTGCCACCCACCCAGGCTGCCTTTTACCGTAATTTTTTTGCCGCCCTGTTCTGGCTCATTCCCTATGGCTTTACCCGACCTTTTGCCCCCCTGCCCATGAAAGAAAATGGCGAGCTTGTCTGCCGGATAGGCTGGCTGGCTCCTCTGGTGCACAGGCTGAATGGCCCCGTCATCCTGATGGCACTCGGTTTCTTTTTTGCCCTTGATCTCTGGGCCTGGCACCGGGCCATTCTCTATATCGGCGCTGGACCGGCCACCCTGATTGGCAATCTGCAGGTGGTATTTGTTTCTCTTCTTGCCGTGGTCCTTTTTGGTGAGCGGCTTAAAAAGATGTTCTGGCCCGGGACTTTTCTCGCCTTGCTGGGCATTGGCATGCTGACCTTGATAAACCCCTTGGGGAGCAATGTCCTGTTTGGTCTGGTCAGTGGCGTCTTTACGGCGCTTACCTATTCTGTTTTTATTGTTTTTCTGAAATATCTGGAGCAGTTTAAAACAACCCCCCAACAAACCCTGTTTTGGCTGGCCGTTTTTACGGCCCTCTTTCTTTTAGGGCCAACTCTTATCGAAGATGGCCTGATCATTCCTGACCTCCGCGCTGGTGTTATTCTCATGGCCCATGCCTTGATCTCCTCCGTGGTGGGCTGGTGGGTTATTGTTACCGTCCTCAGGAAACTGCCAGTGGCTGCGGTCTCCACCTTGTTGCTTCTCCAACCCCTGCTCACCAATATATGGGGCCATCTCTTTCTGGGTCAGGGCCTGGTGGCAATTCAGGTGGTGGGGATTTTTCTGGCCCTCTTTGGTATTCGCTTGGCCAATTGGGGGAAGAGCTGACCGATCTTGAAGAGCAAACTTCCTGCTATCAATGTGGCCCAAAAAAATCACAGTTTTTGTGTTTGTAGTTGATGTAGAGACTGGCAGGTGAACAGTTGGCCTTTCTCAGGTCAGTTCAGTCGCACTCATATTGACATAGAGAGGTGGGGATGTAATAATGGGTTTTTATCTCAAATCCCCTTTGTTCTCGGGGAGACTTACCTGAAGAACGATTTTCTAATATTGCTGAGATATTTTTTTAAAGACAAAAACTGACAATAATAAGTGAATAGCTAATGGCGAATATATTTTGCACAAGAGAAATACCACGATCTGGGATAAGGCTTTTAGAGCAGGCTGGCCATCAGGTTACAGTGAATACGACTTCCAGCCTCTCTCAACAACAGTTACTGAAAGAGGTTAAAAACTGCCAGGCCTTGTTAACAATGTTAAGTGATACCATCGATGCAGAGTTTCTTGAGCAATGCAGTCACCTTAAAATCATTTCACAGTTTGCTGTCGGCTATAACAATATTGACGTCGCCTGCGCAAAGTCCCATGGAATTGTTGTAACAAATACACCAGATGTCCTCACAGAGGCCACTGCAGAGTTGGCCTTCTCCCTTCTCCTCTGTGTGGCGAGAAAGCTTTTACCTGCTTCTGCAAATGCAAGTGCTGGTAAATGGACTGGCTGGGAACCACTCGGTTTTCTGGGTAAATCTCTTCACAAGAGTACAGTTGGAATTATAGGTGCTGGTCGTATTGGTTGTGAATTTGCCAGAATGTGTAAGGGCGCTTTTCATAGCGATATCCTTTACTATTCACGTTCTAAAAAATCCACTTTCGAACAGCTTTATGGTGCAACACAATTGCAACTCAAAGAGCTGGTTTCCCAAAGTGATGTGCTTTCAATTCACTGCCCTCTCAATTCTGAGACAGCCCACCTGTTTAATGAGTCGTTGTTTGCCCATGTAAAAGACGGGGCTATTCTTATAAATACGGCACGAGGAGAAATTATTGATCAGGATGCCTTGCTCAAGGTGCTAGAATCCAATAAACTCTTTGGTGCAGGGCTGGATGTCACTTCTCCTGAACCACTTCCTCCAGATCATAAACTCTATACCTTCGATAATGTTGTTATCACTCCCCATATAGGTTCAGCGACCCTCAAGGCACGAGAAGAGATGTCATTACTAGCATGTACAAATATTGTTAATGTGCTTGAAGGGACACTTCCGTTAACACCTGTAACTGTCTGATTTGAAATTGAAAGTGAAGGTTCCATAAGTCTGTTGGATTTAGAGAATCGTAGCGGAAATTAGAGAGATCGAGACCAGATTTTCATGGATTTGAGGCTCCGGATCGTTTTTCCTGTGCTGATATCCGACAACAGATCTCGATAAAAATATTTTCTGGCACCTCTCCCCAAAACGATCTCCCTGAAAAAGTGGGACCATTTCGAGGGGAGGTACCTCTACTGAAAGGCCTTACCTCAGTCTTGTTTCTTCCATACCGAATCGTCAGGGAACAGGTGGCTACCGGTGGCAATATCAAGGGGTGCGGCCAGCCAGTCCTTGATGGCCTCCAGCCAGGCTTGGAAGTGGGGGGTGTCTTTGTGCAGCAGAAAGGCCTCCTCACTGGTGTAGACCTCGTAGAGATGCAAGAGATTGGGGTCAGCGTGGTCTTCTACGATGTTGAACAGCAAACAACCAGGTTCGTTTTCCACGGAGCCACGACCATCGGCCAACATGGCCTCCCTAAATTCCTGGTGGTGCTGCGGTTTAACCTGGACCTTGACGATGACTGCAAACATACTCTTCTCCTTCAGTGAATGATAAAATTGCCAATATCCCTGGCCATGTTTGCCAAGGATTATTACTAACAACTAGTAAAGCAGTCAGCGGCGGAATTGGAAAGGGAATTAACTATGTTCCCCTTCTGTTCTGTCTCAATTTATATGCTGCAATAAAAAGAACTTATGCCTAACGATTGTCTGGGTCGAATGGCTTTTGTCGAGTGACGGACAGGGGAAGGTCTGGTGGATAAATTATCGGAGCTGACTGCAGCGATTTCAGCTGCCCATCTGGATTTTTGTGGTACAGGGGGGAGGCGGTGCAAAGAGAAGCAATGGTCTGTGGGTGGTTAGATTAGCCATGGGGCCGGTACAGGCGTATCAGGAACTATCATTCAGTCTGTTAGTTACCCTGCTAAGTGTTTTCCTGGTCCTCTTTGCACCACTTTGCTGATACGCGCCGAGCAAGAATGTTTGATAACCTTTCACCGGGAAAATGGGGATTAAACCTTAAACCGGCCGACCATCACAGTGAGCTGCTTAGACAATTGAGAGAGTTTCTCGGCACTCTCATTTACTAAGCCACTGTTTTCCGATATCTTGTTGGACGCGATTGTCACCTCGTCAATTTCCTTGGCAATTGCTCCAATAGAGACATTGCTCTGGGCAACGTTTTCATTTACTTCGGTTATACCTTCACTCGCCTGTGAGACATTGCTGGCGATTTCATGAGTCGCATGAGACTGTTCCTCAATTGATGTTGCAATGGTCGTCACCAGGATATTCACTTTGTTAACAATCTGAGTTATCTGCTCAATATTGGAAGCTGTCCCTTGGGTAGAATTCTGTATCCCTTCAATTTTGATCTTTATTTCTCCGGTCGCCTCAGCAGTTTGTTTGGCAAGATCCTTGATCTCGTTGGCAACAACGGCGAATCCTTTTCCTGACTCACCGGCTCGTGCAGCCTCAATTGTGGCGTTGAGTGCCAACAGGTTTACCTGTGCTGAAATCTCAGAAATGGTTTCCAGAACCTTACCGATACCAACGGCTGCCAGCCCCAATTCGCCAACTTGTTTTGATGCGTTTTTCGTCTGCTCAACAGCATTCACTGTAATGGCTTGTGCCTGAGTAGTGTTTTCTGAGATCTGTTCAACAGTAACATTCATCTCCTCGGCAGCTGTAGCTACCATATTAATATTTGTTGCGGCCTCTTCCATGGCAGCAGCGACTGAGTTCATATTGATGTTTGTCTCTTCTGATGATTGTGTAGCTTTAACTGCCATTAATGAAGTCTGCTCAGCATCTTGCTTCATGTTTTCTGAGAGTGAAGCAAGTTTATTTGAAGCGCTGTCAAGCTCCAGCGAGCCTTTTGCGACATCTTTTATAATGCCTTGTATCCTTTCAACAAAAACATTAAACCACTTGCGCAGTTCACCAATTTCATCCTCATGATTGTCAACCAATCGTCTGGTCAGATCACCTTCACCTTCGGCAATATCCCGCATGCTTGATGTAATGTTTTTCAGGCGGGTAATGACCAGAACCTTCAAGGATAGGAGTATGGTTACAATCAATGACACAACAACCACGATAAAAGCAATCACTTGCGAATAGAGTGCAGTCTGTATACTTCCAGCAATTGCGGTACTCAGGAGGTCAGTTTTTTCCAGGAGTTTCCGTTGGCTTTCCTCCATCTTTTCGGTCAGGAGAGTGTCTGTATAGTACAATGTTACATTCCCTATTTTTTCCTCATTGTAATAAATATCCTCTAAGAACATTTTTGTCCTATCCAGGTTGACTGATTTTTGAATGACTTCTCCGGTCTGAATAGTCCCTTCAGCTTTCCAAAGAGCAACAAGTGCTTTTCCGCTCATGTCATTTACCTGGAAAGCCAAAATGTCAGGTTGTTCAAGTAACGTGAGGAGGTTATACTTCAGTCCATCGTTGTCGAAATTATAAAGAAAATATCCAGACATCCCACTGCTGATCTTGGCATTGATTGCCTGCCTGTCATGCAAAGACAGTTTGTCACAATTCACTTGGGCGTCTAATGTCTCCTGGATCATATCATGGTATTGAACTTGGATATATTCAACCAGTGCGGTCTGTTTTTGAATGATAAAGCTGGCAACCAGCACAAGGAGGCTGAGGACCACCATGCTGTTTATAAGAGCTGTCTTAAATGATATAGAGAAATTACGCCATTTGCCCATGTTCACTCTCCTGTTTTTCTCTTCCAGTAAAGATTTTCCTTGCTCGATAATCACCACAACTTGTTATTCGATTAGATGTTCAAATGTTGTAAAAAAAACTGACGAGACAAAGAAGTGCTTCTCTTTGTAAAGCTAAATACCGTTCTGCCTCAGCTGTCTTCAGTAGGCATTGGTGAACAGATCTGGCGAAAGAAGATATTTGCTAACTATTGAGCAGCACTCTATCTTCATCCATTCAGGTCTTCTCGAAGAGCGCGAGTATGTTGCGAAGTCCTGATTGCACGAATATGAAGCACTGCTTAACAGGTAGAGAGCAGTTCTTTGCCAATTGTTGGGCATTGCCTGAATAGTTACGATTTTTGTTACTTAAAACTGCCGACCTTTTGGGCCAAGACACCTCTGTTTGTTACACAGGCCCCACCAAATACTCTCTCAAAGGAGAATTGCTGAATTACAAGAGAGCGAACTTGACATGAAATGAGAACGTTATTTCCGCTTCTGAAAGAGATTGAATAGGGAATTTTTCAGCGCTTCTCATGTGGACTGAAGGAATCTGCCCTCTTTCTAGGCCAATGCATTGTCAGACCTCTATCATCGTCAGGTAATCTGTTTGAAATAAAAAGTTTCATTTTGACCAGGAGTCTGTTCGAGAATGCCCTTTTCCCCAAACTCTTCGTTAGTTAAAAATTATGCTCTTGAGATTAACTCGATGGCTGCATTTGTTTTGTAGAAAGGTCTCGGTTTTTTGGCTAACATGCTTATTCTCGGACAAGCTCCTGGATAACCTGCCGGAAGACAAGTTTGGAAACATACCCTTGCCTGTCTTTTCATTTTCCCATCTTGGCATCTACTGCTGTTATTATTTTTTTCAGGTTATCATAATCGCTGGTCTGGACTTCAGTGAATCCGGTGATGCTCTTTTTGATAGATTGATAGACAGTGGCATCCTTGAGATTGATCAAAGCTGACTGGATTTTCTTGTAAGTTGCGTCATCAACGCCTGGTCCTACCACAATTACATGTTCATAAACCGGCTCTGATTCGGCAACGATCTTCAGTCCTTTATCCAGATATTTTTTGGCTATAGATGGTTTAAGACCACCAGCAGCGGTTTTGTCCCTGAGGACGGCCACGGCTACGTTGTCATGTTTGCCATAAAATTCAAAGGTTACTGAATCAAAGATGCCGCTCTTCATCAGCATGTAGGCTGGCATATAACAGGAAAGGGTGGACTCGCGGTCACCCAAAGCAAACTTCTTGTTTTTGATATCTTCTAATGTGTTGATTGGGCCATCTTTTTTAGCAACTATCACTCCTTTAAATGTTGGGTTCCCATTATTGAGAATAGCAGCACAAATTCTTGTTTTGCCAGGATGCTCCATGTCAAGAACGGCAAATGGTGCCGGTCCCAGATAGGAAATATCAATCTTCCCTGAACTGAGGTCATCCATGGTCGTACGATAATCAGCCGAACTATGAAACTCTATTTTGGCATCCAGTTCCCCTTCAAGGAAGGTAATCAGGGGTGAAAACATTTTTTTCAGTTCGCTTGGATTTTTGATGGGCGGGACACCGAGTACATAGGTTTTTTGGGCCAATGCATTTGCGGGTACGCATAACAAGGCAAACAGGCATAATAAAAATCTAATTGCGGTAAGTTTTTTCATTTCCCCTCCATAAGGTTTTCTTTCCTATATAATAACAATTCCTTACTAGTATTATACGGCAGAGTATCGTCTTATGTCAAAAAAAAACATCTTAAAGGAGACAATAGAGGAGGGCCAGCAAGGATCTCTCACGTCCCTCCTGACATGTTGATGATGTTGTATTCTTCTGGGAATATTAACTGGATGCATTCCCAGAGTGCCTGGCCCCGAGACTGACGAGCTCACTCTATTGCCGATAACATTAAGAGGGCACAGGCCCTCATTGTTTTGGTAGCCAATAGAATGGAAGAGAATTATGGCGTTCTTTGCCTTAGGATGTTTTCGCCTTGTCATGCCTGGCAACCCCCTGTATCTGATTTTGGAGAAAATCAGCGTCAATTCCGTTTTTCGAGCAACCTGGATTGTTCTCTCTCTTGACTGGAGGCAGAAGTATAGTCGTGACACAGGCCGTTCCATCCATACCTGGGAGTAATGACCAATCCCCTGTCTACCTTCTTCTGATTCCGGCACATAGGGATGGTGCTGGAAGTCTCATCCAACCTGTGGGGGAACGGTATGTCCAGTCTCTTGATCTAAGTACAACCTCAACACCCTCACCGATGACGAGAGAAGAAACCCCATCACCGGTACCCCGTCTAATCGGACTTTTATGTGCCGCATAACCAGAGGGAAAAGCTTTTCTGGCCTCTGATATGCTCCCAAAGAAAATTCTGAAAGAGTATTTTACCTACTGGTAAAGGTATCTGAACGGATTGATCGGGAGACAGCTGTCCTCTCTCGGGGCGGAATTCAGCTGCACAATGTCCCTGGCCATCGAGGACTTCATGCAGCGGGTCGGTCATGGAGCTTGGTCATTATCAAATTTCCTGCCGATTAATATGCTCACTTCCCATGGTCTGAATGTGGACGACGATCTGGGTGATGTATAACAGACCCTTAGACAGGAGAGTAGCAGACCTCTGCTCATGTTAGTCGGGTGAGATACCTCCTGCTGAATACGATCAACTCTTCCTTTCGCTTAACACCAGCAGGCGGTACTGATACTTCTCCCTGCTGCGTTCTTTAACAGACAGGTTTAATCCGTATCGGCCTGACACTGTTGCCAACGCATCAACCTCTTTTTCATCCTCCTCTCTTACCACATTTTTTTCGTTGCACATCGCAAATTCATTGCATTTTGCAATGTAGCGTAGAAAGTATCAATTTAGTAAATTACTGTTATTGTTGGGTAAGGTGAGGTGGTATGGTTGTTGCTTAGGCCAACTCCGAGGAATAACACGTGGCCAGCTAATAAGATTATGTACCATCAACACATTACAGGGGAGAGAATATGAGTGACAATGTGTTCGCAGCGAAAGCCAAGGGGCTTTACCAGATTCTTTGCCAGGACAATTGGGGGAAAAATACTGTTGCCATCCTGGTTGCCCTCCTGAGCATCCTGATGCTGGTTTGGGATCGTCCCTGGGGAGCAGTCGGTGCGGTGAGAAACTGGGGTGAATGGATTATCTACGGAACAGGACTCTGGGATCTCCTTGGATTTGCCGATGTCTACGACAGTGATACTCCCAAGGCTTTTTTGACCCATTCCGGCTCGGTGATCGGCATCGGCTTTATTGGCGGCGCCTTTCTTTCCGCCTGTCTTGGCGGTAACTTTGCCATTCGTATTCCGCCAAAACTTGAAATGGTCAAGGCGGTCTTTGCTGGTCTCTTCATGGGGGCTGGTGCAACTCTGGCTGGTGGTTGTAATGTCGGCGGTTTCTATAACGCTATTGGTAATCTTTCAGCCCATGGCTTTGCCATGATGGTCGGGCTGATCATTGGTGCTATCATCGGTTTGAAATATGTCTACTGGGAGATGGAAAATATCAGCTGGGGAGTGAGTGGTGGCAAGACCATTGATCTCCCCGTGGCCTTACAAATTATCTTCGGTATCGCTGCCCTGGTAGCGCTTCTTGCCGGTGCCTATAGCTATAGCAACGGTGACATTGAAAAACTGGGCGGCATTCTGCTGATCACTGCCCTGTTGGGGTATGCCTTCCAACGTGGCCGTTGGTGTATGATTCAGGGATTTCGCGAACCGCACATGACCGGCAACGCCAAAATGGCAAAGTCGGTGGCATTGAGCATCGCGATTCTGGCCGTCGGTATTGCCATTGTCAAAAGTAAGTATGTTGGCCTGAGTGACATGAATGGGAATAGCATGGACTATTTCTGGCAACACTATGTGCGCGGCACTTTCGGCTGGGGTGGTGTGGTCGGGGGAATCCTCTTTGCCTTTGGTGCAATCCAGGCCGGTGGTTGTGGAACAGGTACCCTCTGGCGGGTTGGTGAAGGTCAAATCAAGTTGTGGATCGTCACCCCCTTTTTCGGCCTGAGTTGTGCCGTTGGCAGCATGCTGTCCCGTAAATATAATTGGGAAGGTTCCATTGATGAAGGCAGTAGTCTCGGATCCTACGTGTATCTACCCCACTCACTCGGATATGGCGGCACCTTGGCCCTGATCTTCCTGGTCATGGGAGCCTGGTATCTCATTGTCGCCTGGAATGAAGAAACCAATAAATTAATGCTGGAGATGTAATACGGCTCTATGGAGAGGCTAGCTTTCACCGTTAACCTGTTTTAGAGACAGCCCATTATGGGCATAACCCAAAAGGAAAGGAGATACAATGGATCTTAACAGCATCAAACCCGATCAGACCCTGGACGCCAAAGGACTCAGCTGCCCAATGCCTCTTTTACGTACCAAGAAGGCTATCAACGGCATCAATTCCGGGCAAATTCTGGAAGTACTGGGCACCGACCCCGGTTCAAAAAATGACTTGCCCAGCTGGTGTGAGCGTTCCGGGCACACCTGTCTGGGCAACGTGGACGACGTCGGCTTTTTTCGTATCTTTATCAAAAAGGGATAAGGTAAGCACGCTAAAGAGATAACAGGTATGCCGCTGCCCACCAAGTTACGGCGTGCCTTTTTCATGAGGTATCAATATGTCCAAAAATCTCGGTATATTTGTCACAAATCCTGACAGCATGCACCATGTCATGGGGATTACAAAGGCTGCCAAAGATAAGGGTTCCAAGGTTAAAGTCTTCTTTACCTGGAAGGGAACCCTCCTCTCAAAAGACCCACAGTTTCCTGCCCTATGTGAATTGGCCGATGATGTTTCAATTTGCGCCGACAGCTACAAGAAAATGGGCTATGAGGTTTCCGATATCCCTGTCGGGTTGACCAATGACAAAATGGCCACCCAGGCTCAGCATGGCGCCATCATTGAAGATTATGATTACTATTTGACCCTCTAGGAGAGAAATCATGTCCAAAAAAGTATGCTTTATCTATCAGAATGAGGACTACGTCCTGGACGGTATGCGTAGCGCTCTCGGTCTGGCGGTAGAAAATATGTATGCCTTTGCAGCTGTTGCCACCGAAATTGCTGAGCTTGACGAGCATAACAAGGAGAACCTGGAGTGGATTCGTGACATGGAAGGAGAGGTTTTCAGCAACGTGCAGGCCAACTGTGACAAAAATGACATGACCCCGATCACCCTTGAGGAACTCGGCAAGCATATCCGGGAAATGGATATCGTTGTTCCCTACGGAACGTACTAAGGAGAAACAGTATGAAAATTCTGCATATTTACAGAAATGAACCCAACGCCGACTGCAAAAAGCTGGTGGAAGTTGTTGCCGAAGGAAATGACAATGATCACGTTAAGCTGTTTGAAGGCACCCCAGACTACAACAAGGTGGTCGATATGATATTTGCAGCGGATAAGACTATCAGCTGGTGGTAGTCAGGCACCACGTATCAAGTACCCCGAGAGAGTGTTCAAAGGGCCCCTTCACACGGGGTCCTTTGCATTTTTGCTGTCTTCTTATCGGGGAAGTTCCAAGGAGAATGTCTCCTTGGAACTTCTGGTCGTATGCCCAACCATTGCATTGTGCACTGGTTGGGTTGTTGTCAGACGAGCAACAAACGGTATCGGCAATAAAGAGCTTTTTTTTAACACTGTCGGGGCTACTTCAGGCGAGGGGAAGTATTGCAGACGAAAGCTTCTTCGGTAACAATGAGGCAAGAGCAGCATCCATTCAGCAGGCAGCAGTTCTCCTGGAGGAACAAATGAAAAGGCCGTTGTCAGAGACCGTAGCGTTTGATCTTACGCCAGAGGGTGGACGTGTCAATTCCTAACATCCTGGCCGCTCTGGCCTTATTGCCAGCACTCCTCTGCAATGCCTTGCGCATCATGGTCTGTTCCATATCACTCAACTTCATTGAATCTTCAACTGCTGTTACCAAATTTCCCCTCCGAAAATCGTCGGGAAGACTGGCCGAAGTAATGGCTGTCCCTGTGGTCATGATCACGGAACTGGAGATAACATTTTCCAGTTCACGAATATTGCCAGGCCAAGGATGATCAACCAGCTGATTCAAGGTGTATGGATCAATCCTGTCCACTTTTTTCTCATATAAGGAACTGTACTTACGCAGAAAATAACAGGCAAGTTCTGGGATGTCTTCCGGTCGTTCACGCAAGGGAGGTAAGCGAAGCACCATAACGCTCAGTCGAAAATAGAGATCATCACGAAAACGGCCGGCGGCCACCTCTTCGGCCAGATTAACATTGGTTGCAGCAACAATCCGAACGTCACTACGCAGCTCTTTTCCTCCTCCCACTCTGAAAAAAGATCTGTCCTGTAAAAAACGTAATATTTTGGCCTGAAAAGCTGCGGGCATACTGTTTAATTCATCGAGGAAGAGAGTCCCGGCGCTGGCCAGCTCAACCAAACCTTTTTTTTGTTGGTCAGCACCGGTAAACGCCCCCTGTTCATGGCCAAACAGCTCAGACTCAAGGAGATTTACGGCAATTGCGCCACAGTTAATCGGCAAAAAAAGATTCCCCGCCCGGCGACTGTTGCGATGGACCAAACGTGCAACCAACTCTTTCCCGGTCCCAGTCTCTCCCTGGATCATGACACTCACGTCCAGTGGGGCAATTTTTGCCACAAGTCTTTTGACCTTCTGCATGGCAGAGCCACCACCGATCAACTCATGACTTCGTAAGTCATTCAAGGTGGAATTCATCATTCGATTTTTCCTGATCAACTGGTAATAGCGCAGGGCACGATTGGCGACTAATTTCAATTGTTCAGGGTCGAAAGGTTTTTCAATATAATCATAGGCTCCCTGCTTCATGGCCTCAATAGCCGAGTTCACCGAACCATGGCCAGTGATCATAATGATCGGCAACTCGGCATCCACCGCTTTGGCCTGCCTGACGATCGCCATTCCGTCCTGTTTTGGCATTTTCAGGTCCGTCACAATCAGGGAGAATTTATTTTCAAGAATGGCCCTGATGGCGGTATCGCCATCAGAGGCAGCAATGACTTGATGGCCCTGGTCACTGAAAATTTCAACCAACAGTTCACGCATCCGGTCATCATCATCTACGACCAGAATAGGAAAGTTCTTAGACACCAATTTTCCCCTTTAGTTATCTTAGAAATTCTTTTCGTATTTTTTGAGAAAGAATTTCGTGAAGGTACTTTCACCCCTTGGGGTAATGTACTGAGTGCCGGCTTACCGTTTTCGTCACCGGTGTTAGTTATCCAGCTGGCCACTCAGCAGGATCATTCTCGCCCCCATAGCATGGCAATGAAATCATAAAACCAGCACCACTCCCTGTATGTATCAGCTCCAGGAGGCCATCTAACTCATCAATAATGCCGGCACAAATCGCCAAGCCCAATCCGGTTCCTTCCCCAACAGGTTTGGTTGTCACAAAGGGATCAAAAATTCGGCAACGCAACTCCTCAGGAACACCGGGACCGTTATCCTGTACCAGCAAATGAGCCATTTCCTTGTCTTGCCATGTACGGAGATGCACCTCTCCGCCAACATCAATTGCCTGAATAGCATTCAAAACCAGATTCAAAATCAGTTGCTCGGCCTTGCGACTGTCGGCTAATACCATAGAGGGCTGCTGTGAAAGATCCAGTGTAAGAACGGCATCTTTTTGCTTCAATTGCAACTGCAGAACCTTTACAACCGCCAATACGGACTCATTCAGGTCAATCTCAGTAAGTTTCGAAATCGAGGCACGGGAATAATCCAGCAATCCTTTAACTATTTCTGAGCATTTCCTGGCCTGTTCGACGATCACGCTCACACGCTGATGATTTTTTTCTACATCATCACTCTGTGGTATCATGGAAGCATATCCGATAATGTTGCCTAATGGGGTGTTGATCTCATGGGCAACACCAGCGGCAAGTTGTCCCAGGGCAGCGAGTTTCTCAGTTCGGCAATAAAATTCGTGACGTTTTTTCTCATCACTGATGTCACGGAACGTTTGAACCCCGCCAATACTCTTGCCGGTACTATCCAGTAATACTGCAGAGCCGACAGAAACGTCCAGGAGTCTCCCGTCCTGGGTTTTCAAGGTGGTTTCCACATGGATATCTGTGTTTGGGACATTATTGAGGGCACGGGCATCAGCAGACACTGTAAACTGGAATATCTCTCCACACGGTCTGCCAACTGCTTCTTTTTCGGAGTAGCCGGTTATGCGTGCTGCGGATTCATTAAAGGAGACAATCACTCCATCATTATCTGTGACAAAAAGACCTTCCGTCATACAGGCGACCACAGCAGCCAATTTTTGCCGCTCCAGTTCAAGATGCTGGCGGCTCTCTTTCAGCTGAGAAAAGCTGTCAGCCAATCTCGCTGCCATGACATTAAAAGACTCGCCTATTGAATTGCACTCCTGGGGACCTGTTAATTCGATCTTCTTGGTCAGATTTCCTTCGGAAATTTCATGAATAGCCTGCTGGAGTACGTTCAACGGCTGATAAATCGTGTTATTCAACACCACATTGATCAATGCGAGGCCGACAACATGCAACACCGCAACCACTGCTCCGGCACAATAAACAATTTTCCAGGTAATTGAATCTATCCAGGCCGTTGAAAAAGCAAGCTGGACTGTGCCATAAGAGGCATGATCACGACGAATTGGGTGTTCAACGAAGAGGAGATGAGAATCCGGAGGCATCGGCTGGCCTGCCAATACTGCACCGTCATCAGCAAAGACGGCGATACTCGATACAAAACCAGCCTGGACGATATCTTTGATATAACGTTCCATCGCTGTATAATCCTGGGAAGGAATGGCCTCAAGGGTGGCACTGGACAAGGCCTGAACGATATTTGCTCCTCTGTGTTCAAGATCTCGAACAAGGACCATTCGTTCAACCCGAATGACAATGACACTGGCAACCACAACCGAGAACAGTAAAATCAAGCTGAATCGTTTGTAAAAACAGTACCGTAGTGGTTTGTTCATTGTGACTCAACCCTGTAGACGATTTCGCAGGCCGACTCCAATCCTGGCCTGCGCGTTTACCAGCAAAAATAATTACCCTGTTTTTTTGACTAAACAGTGACCTGATTATGATAGCTCTCATGAATCTGAGTCAGTACCTGTTCATACGGGGCTGTTTTCCTCAGTTCTCGGAGGCTACACTGCCCTCACTGCTCCTCATTTAATTCTCGGAATGAACCAGGACTACGATTCTATTCATCGAGGGCCTCAATTGAGGAAAAACGCTCTCTTTTCTGGACAGACACGCATCATGTCCGCAGGCACTGATGTCGTGCAGGAGTATCTTGATTTCCGCCGTGGTGAAGGAACTTTTTTTCATACTCTCGACAGCAGGGACGACCTGAGGAGGCTGTCGTCTCCGGCCTGAGAACCTTTTTCTGAGTCAGATATTTTGAGAAAATGTATTATTCATGTCTTCTGGTTTTTCCTTATTTTCGCTAAGAAAATACTAGTAGATATGTAAAAGAATATGTCCTGTCTTGCAAGAAGAAGTAACTGGAATTGAAAGATCCTATGACGATATGTCGACAAGCAGTAATTGTTTCATTTTTGACCTTCTAAATAGTTTCGGGCCGATGAGTATCAATAGTGTCGTCTGTTCGGAATACTTACTGGACAGAGGAGACAGGAAGGGGGGTGGCTTTGTTGAAAGAACCTTTTATTCGTTCAGAGGCATGTACTATGCTGGATACCTGTCCTGACCCAGAACTATAGTGCCGGGCTCCCACGGAATAATTTTTTAGTGTTGTCTTTTAACTACCTGTATTGTAGCTTAAAAATACAAGTTTTAGCTGGGGCCGCTGCTGTGATTGGGGCTGGCCGGAGGGGCTTGCTTGCTTCTGGGAGGTGTGTTGAAGGGACTGAGTCGGTTCTATCGCGCGCGTTGGAGAATATCGGCGGAGAACAGGTGGTTGGCGCCCTCCAGGCCTGGCCGCTAAAACCATTTGTTGTCACCTGGCCATAGCTGTGTCGGCTGTAACTATTCAGAAGGGAATGCTCAATACTAAGCAAACAACCGCTCTGTAACTGTTTCAGGGTGCTTTCTGTTCGTTCACTGAAGAATTCCAAGTATCCTCCTGCCATTCGAGAAGAGCCCAATGGACGAAGATGGAGTGCTGTTGAATAGTTACTCTTGGCTCAGGTAGTTGCTTTTGCGCTGTGGTTCAAATGCATAAGCGCACTCTTGCGGCGCCGATCTTATCATAAAGAGGCCGATATAAAAAAAATACTCTTTCTCTGCTGATTTCTGTTTTTTATTAAGTGCAGTCTTACCAATATGCTATAGCAAGAGCTGGAATAAAGGAGATGCAATGAAAAGAAATTACGGCCAACGTTTTGTTATCTGTCTCGCAGTTGGATCTTTGCTAGGCGGTGCAGCAGACCAACTTTTTGCTGCGAGCCCCAGTCAAGACCACTTTTTCCCCGGTCAGGTTGTCCTGGCAGGAAATGCCCAGGAAATGCCCGCCGGATATCAGGTCAGCAAATATTACCCCCTCGCTGATTTGACTGTCGTCAGGGTCAGCCGCGGCAAAGAAAGGGAACATGTCAAGTCGTTACGTTCCCAAGGACGGAGAGCGGGTCTGAATATGCGCTATGAAGCTTTTGAGGTGTCAGTTGATGATACCTACTATGGTCGACAATGGAATTTTCCCATGGTCCAGAGTGGAGCGGCCTGGGAGTTGGCAACCGGTGAGAATGTATCCGTGGCAGTTCTCGATACAGGGCTAAGAAGAGAAGGTTCCAGTGATGGGATTTCCTGCGTTGATATCAGATCCGGGAGCAACATCATTAATAACACTGTTGATCCTCTTGATGGTAATGGGCATGGCACCCATGTTTCCGGGACAATAGCTCAACGTACCGATAATAGTACCGGTGTTGCCGGACTGGCCCATGATGCCTGTATCATGCCGGTGAAAGTTCTAGGGGATGATGGTGGCGGTTCTACAGCAACCATCGCTGAGGGTCTTTATTTTGCAGTTGAGAAGGGAGCCAAGGTCATCAATATGAGTCTTGGCTTGAAGGCGAAGTTTACAATCACGTCTGATCCCTTCGTGGATCCAGCTTTAGAGTATGCATATGCTAACGGGGTGACGGTTGTCTGCGCTTCAGGGAATGACAGCTGGCAAGAGAATGTATCGTATCCTGCAATATATCCAACAACAATTGCCGTAGGTGCTGTGGGTGCAGATGAATCAATAGCATCCTATTCAAATGGTGGCATTGGTCTTGATCTTGTTGCTCCAGGAGGAGGAGACGAAGATAGTGGTATCTTACAGGAAACCTTTTCCCAAGTCTCAGGCTGGGGGTATTACGGCTACAAGGGGACATCCATGGCAACGCCACATGTCGTTTCAGTTGCGGCTTTGCTCTATGCCCAGGATGACACTGTCACGCCGGATATGGTGCGGACAGCCCTTACCGGTTCGGCCAAGGATCTCGGGCCAGTGGGATATGACAGGACTTATGGCAGCGGTCTTGTCCAGGCCTATGCTGCCCTGAATTATTCCGGTTCCTGTGACACTGATAGTGATGGAGATGGCTGGTCATTATGCGACAATGATTGCAATGACAACGATGCCGGTATCAATCCTGGAAGCAGTGAAACCTGCGCTGATGCTATTGATAATGATTGTGACGGCGTCATTGATGAGGATTGTCTTGCTGTCTGTGAGGAAAAGGACCTTGACGGAGACGGTTGGTCTCAATGTGAAGGTGACTGCGACAATCACAACGTTCTTATTTACCCGGGCCACCCTGACAACAGCAGAGGACGATGGGCTGATGGCTTAGACAATGATTGTGATGGCAAGGTAGACAACTGAGGCCTCTTGGCGGGGAGACGGGGAAGGGGATGTCTTGATGGCCGGGCAGATTTGGGTCCTCGGGATTTCTTCTGCCCCTGATTGCTGTGGGGTTGTCCCCCCTTTTGTTAGCTGAAAAGGCTATGAAAGACAGGGGGGCTTTTCGAAGGAAGCCATGCTGTTGGGATGAGCTGGAGGCATAGGCGTTATCCTCATGCCATTATCTTAATACCTTGTCACCTCACTTCTAAAAATGCTTTTTGTTCTTCCTGGTTCCCGTCAATGTCGGCCAAGGACAGGGTGATCAGGTAGCGTCCGGCACTTAATTCCCCAATGTTGGCATCAATGACGTAATCGGCATTTTCATCACCCTGTGGTTGACGCATAAAAGATTTTATACGATTGGTGATATTCAAGGTGAAGATTCCACGCTTTCCTTTGACGGTTAATGTCTCAATATTGATTGGTGCCAGTCTACTTTTCAGATAGATAAGGAGTCGTAAAGGAAGGGATGACTTGTAGATATCATCTTCTGATTCCGGATCAACTATAGAGACAATCGGCCCTGGATGCGCTTCTCTATCAGTTCGGCTGGCTCCGTCAGTAGAGGACAGCTCTCGATTATTTGAGAAATCCAGGTCACCACTGTATGCTTGCGTATCTCGCAGAGAACTCAAGTTACTTTGGTGGCGATTGAGCTCAATCACCCATTCGTCTTGTGAATAATTGAGCTTTTGTATTTCATCTGCATTGAAAAGCGGTATCGGTTCTGCACTGGCTACGCTGCAGAGTAGGTGGAAGTGGAGTATTGCAAGAAGTAGAGGTGTTTTTTTGCAGAGCATATGCTGTAACTTTTTGGTTGCTAACATATTTCTTCCCATAACTTATTGGATATATATCTTTTTAGTTTGTTGCAAAACCCTTCCCCAAAAATGGAAATACGCTTCCCTTACTCCTTAGCAGTTTAGCTTAAATCTGCACCGATATCCAGAATTTTACAAAAACTGTTAGGAAATGTGTAAGCCAATCTGCGGATAGGTATCTGATGCAGGGGCCAAGTTGGCTGTATATCCTGGCAAGATCCTGTTGTGAGGATGTTGATGGACCTATCTCCTGTCTCTTCACAACTCTGCACCAGTTTCTCCCTTGGATCTGCTCCAAATGGAATCGTCACCTTCTGATTCGCCTTTGGTTGCAGAGAAAATCATTTTGCACTTTTTCCAATCCGCTCTCAGCTTTTTTCTTTGTTCGAGCTGTATTTCAACTGGGTGCTCATGCTATACTTTCTTCTGGGGGAATATGGTGGTGGCATCTTTTATTGGCCCATGGAGGAGTCTGGTCATGACAGTCGAGGAGAAACGGATCAATAGGCGAATCACTGAGCTTGGTGAGCATTACTGGCAACGGATGCAGGGTGAGATGCCCAGCCTTTTTGACAGTCGCTACTGGCAGGGGCATATCCTTGACTGGATTATGGATGATGAGGCCTTTAAGATTGATGCCTTTCGTTTTGTCGACGTCCTGCCCGCCCTCCGTTCTACCTCGGCCATTGCCTCCCATGTTCAGGACTACCTCTTGGGGCAGGATCGAAAGCTGCCGGTGCTGGTTCGTTCTGCCCTGTCCATGGCCAGCGGCGGCATTGCCGCACCTTTGGCCGCTCGGGCCATTCGTGCCAATATCAGTGAGATGGCTCGCCGTTTTATCTGTGAGAGCGACAGTAAAAAGGCCATACCAATATTCAAAAAGCTGGGCTCAGAGAGTCTCACTTTCACCGCCGACATCCTTGGTGAGGCCAGCAGCAGTGATGAGGAGGCGGAGCGCTATCTGGAGAACTACCTCACTCTTATCGTTGAACTGGGCCAGGCTGCCAAGGGGTGGCCGGATAATGCGCAGCTCTACTCTTCATCCACAGGGCAGCTGCCCAAGGCCAATGTCTCGGTGAAAATTTCAGCCTTGGATCCTTATCTCGATGCCATGGATCACCATGGTTCAATGGCGCGTCTTCAGGAGAGACTGCTGCCTCTCCTGCGGGCTGCCCGGCGCCATAATGTTTTTATCAATTTTGATCTCGAGCAATGGGCCTGTCACGATATCACCTACGACCTCTTTGAGCAGATGGCCCTCCATCCTGATCTCGTCGACTGGCCCCATCTTGGCCTGGTGGTTCAGGCCTATCTCAAGTCCTCAGCGAGTGACTGTAACCGTCTTCTGGGGCTCAGTAAAAGGCGGGGCACACCTTTCACCGTCCGTCTGGTCAAGGGAGCCTATTGGGATTATGAGGTGGTGCATGCCCGCCAGAACGGCTTTATCTGTCCGGTGTACACCAATAAGGGGCGTACCGATTTAAATTACGAGGCGCTCACCGTCAAGCTCGTTGAGAATCAGGAGTTCATCTGTCCGGCCTTTGCCAGTCACAACCTGCGTTCTCTGGTCCATGCCCTGATCATGGCCGAGGAGCACGGCCTGCCGGCCAATTCATTTGAACTGCAGATGTTGTATGGTATGGCTGAACCCCAGCGTCGTGTCCTGGCCGAAGATGGCTATCGTCTTCGAGTCTATGCCCCCATCGGTGAGCTCTTGCCTGGTATGGCTTATCTGGTACGCAGGTTGCTGGAAAACACCTCGAACTCTGGCTTTTTACGCCAGAGCTACCATGAGGGCGTTGCCATCAGGACCATGCTTCAGCCTCCAGATCCCGGCCCGGGAATGGCCGAGAGGGAAGGTATGGTGTCAGACGACCTGCAGAGCATTTTTCGGAATACCGATCTTCTCGATTTTACAGATTCTCAGGTGCGCAGGAGGATGAGTGAGGCCTTGGAGGCTATAAACGAGAGGCTGCCTGTCGCGGTACCCCATGTGATTGCTGGGAAGGTTGACAGTAATAAAAACACGAAGAAACATGTCTCTCCCAATGATTCGGCCCTGGTGGTGTCTGAGGTAAGTCAGGTGACTCGGGTTCAGGCCCGCAAAGCCTTGGCGGTGGCCCAAAAGGCCTTTCCTGCCTGGCGTGACAGGCCGGTGGCCGAACGGGCCCAGCTTTTGGCAACCCTGGCAGGCATCCTGGAAAGGGATCGTTTTGAGCTGGCGGCTCTCCAGAGCTACGAGGTTGGTAAGCCGTGGCGCGAGGCAGATGCTGATGTAGCCGAAGCCATTGACTTTTGCAGCTATTACGCCCGTCAGGCCATCAAAAAATTGAGTCCGCAAAGGCAGGGAGATATGGCCGGTGAGGAGAACATCCTTTTTTACGAGGGCCGCGGCCCCTGTGCGGTCATTAGTCCGTGGAATTTTCCCCTGGCCATCCTGTGCGGAATGACCAGTGCCGCCTTGGTGTGTGGCAATACCGTGCTTGTCAAACCTGCCGGGGCGGCCAGTGCTATAGCTTTTGCCTTTTATCAACGGCTGTTGGAGGCCGGGTTCCCCACCGAAGTGGTTCAGTTTTTGCCTGGCTCCGGGGGGGATATCGGCAGCTTTCTGGTGGAGCATCCTGATATCTGTCAGATTGCCTTTACCGGCTCTAAAGAGGTGGGTCTGGGGATCATCGAAAAAGCGGCCAAAACGCTTCCTGGTCAGAGCGAGGTGAAACGGGTGGTTTGTGAAATGGGAGGGAAGAATGCTATTATCGTTGATGAGGATGCTGATATCGATGCCGCAATCAAGGGGGTTATGCAGTCAGCCTTTGGCTATGCCGGCCAGAAATGTTCCGCCTGTTCCCGCCTCATCCTGGTGGGCGATGTCTGGCAAAGCTTTCTCCCGCGTCTGCTGGCTGCCTGTGCCAGCCTGCCCATGGCATCAGCCCTTGATCCTGTCTGTCGCTTGGGCCCAGTCATTGACCAAGCAGCCCATAAACGATTGAGTACGGTGATTGCCAAGCCGCCCACAGGGGCTACCCTCCTTTTCCTTGGAAAAAGTAGATCACCGGGTTTTTTTATTCCGCCTGCCGTCTTTGAGGTGAGAGATTCGGATAACGATCTGATGCAGCAGGAATTTTTTGGCCCCATTGTCACCGTGATCAGGGTTGCGGATTTCAAGTCAGCTCTGGTGGTGGCCAATTCAAGCGAATTTGCCCTTAGCGGCGGGGTCTATTCCAGGAGCCCGCGCAATATGGAGACGGCCCGCAGGAATTTTAAGGTGGGGAACCTTTACATCAACAGGGCCTGCACAGGTGCTCTTGTTCAGCGCCAGCCCTTTGGCGGGTTTGGGATGAGTGGTACGGGCACCAAGGCCGGTGGTCCGGAGTATCTTCTCAACTTCTCTCATCCACGCTGCGTCACAGAGAATACCATGCGCAGTGGCTTTACCCCAGACTTGCAGATGTGAGGGGGGCACGATCTCATTTTCTCAGAGAAAAAGGTTTTTAAACTCTGTCCGGGTTTTTGTGAGGAAGGTGGTTTCTGCTTGCTGGCGGAAGGGCACCTTTTTCTGGTCAGGAATCAGGTTTGCCTGGTATCTTGAAAAAGAGCAGTGTATCCATCCGAAAAATGGAGCATGGTATCAGGATGAAGGGAAGCTGCTCTTCATCTGATAATAAACAGCTTACTGGCAGACGCTCTCTGCAGCATTGACTGACAGGTCGTTGAATAAGGAAAAATAAAAAATCAAGACTCTTTTTCCTCGGTATCTCTTTGGATTTCAATTGCCGTTTGCCTAATAGTGACTATCATTGCTGAAGTTGCCGCGTTTCTGTAACCTCTGTCATTGAATCTGACTACCCACACTGTGCTGAGGAGCTTTTATGCTGATACGTTCCTGTTTCCTCCTGCCTCTCCTTGTCTTGATCTTCCTCATGGCCGGTTGTGCCGGACCGAAGGTGGCAACGGCACCAGCAAGCAGCCAAGCAATGCTGGATCCCGTTCGGGTCAAATCGGCTGACTTGGTTCTCACTTTGATCAGAATTGCTGAGCAGGGTAGTGAAGGAACGTTGATCGAGGATCCCGGCTGGCGTGAATATGTCATCGAAATAGAAAATATCAGTACCAATGACTTCACAGTTCAAAACGTCAAGTTGTTGAACACGGATGGACGCTACGTGGATTCTGCCTCTACCTATCAACAAATTATAGCACCACCGGATGTTGGTGCCGAAGTGGCTGGTGATGTTGCAGGGACAGTGGCCGGTATCGCGGTAGGACAGATCATTCCCTATGGTGGGATACTCTTTAGCATGCTTTCAAATGCTGCGTCAACCAGCTCTGTCGGGGAAAAGGCGAATGCATCACGAATCTTTATGTCGCGCGTGTTGAAAAATGTAGAGCTTGCGCCTGCTGGTAAGGTGGAAGGCAGTGCTTTTTTACCCAATATCACAAGGCCAAAAACACTGGTCGTGGACTACACTCGAGAGAGCTCGCTATATCGCATTGAGATCCCATTACCATTATCGCCGCAGCAACCATAGCATTGTCTGCAGAATCGGGTTTGATAGGTTTGTATCCTCTTCAGTCGTTGCTATTTTCAATATCAAGAGGAAGACGGGGTGGTGAGAGGCCAATCCTGAAATCGGGTGAGTTGATTAAAGGGGAGATGTTGTCTCCAGTCAAGTGGCGGCTGGGAGACTGACCTGCCCCTCATCCCCATGGATTGGGCCATCAATACGATTTCCATTGGGAATAGCAGCCAATAATTCTTTGGCCAATTTACCACCTCATCTTCATCATCTTATGGAACTCATCTCAAAATGATATTTTAGGGATCATTTTTTTGAGCAGGTCTGTTGTTGAGTGTTTTTATGGTTCAAGAAAACGTACGACACCGCTGTCAATATCGTAATAGGCGGGGGTGATTATGACCTTACCGTTTTTCACCATATCGGCAATAATCGGTTCTGATTCGGTGATTTTCTTGGAAATCTGCCGAGCCAGTGCTTTCGAGGCATTTGTTATCAAATCACCTTCGAGGTGCTTTACATCTTTAATAGCGGTCTGTATTGCAGGGCCGATACTGGCAATATGGCCTTCCAGGAAAACTCCACTGGCGACAGCGGTGATTGCCCCACATTTGGAATGGCCCATGACTATCACCAGAGGTGTGTGGAGATGTTTGACCGCGTACTCAATACTTCCAAGCGTGTGATCTCCGATGACATTGCCGGCAACTCTCACGACAAAAAGGTCGCCAAGGCCCTGGTCAAAAATATCTACCGGGGGGACACGAGAATCTGCACAGCTCAGTATGGTAGCGATTGGTTCCTGGCCGGTAGCGAGACTTTGCCTGCTTTCCTCGCAGTGATTCGGGTGTTCCAGCTTTCCAGCGACGAATCGAGCGTTCCCGTCTTTTAGCGTTTGTAATGCTTCATCGGCGGTGGGGCGTTGGGGCTGTCTGAGTCCCATTTGGTGTTCTCCTTTAGTATCTTAGAAATTCTTTTCGTGTTTTTTTGAAAAGAATTTGGTGAAGGTACTGTCCCCCCTCAAGGGGGTACAGTACTGAGTGCCGGCTTACCGTTCATCACCGGTTTTAAGATCAAGTAGTTCATTTTTCACTTTAGCGGCGACGATGCCAGGTGATTGCGTAACAATTTGAAATGTTTTTATATTATATATGAACATCCCTTTGCTTTGTAATGTATTGGTTTTACCGAAAAAACAATACTATGAGAAGGAAAGGGACAAGACAAATACTACCAAAAAATATAAGGAGCAACAAGAAGCAAAATAATTGCAGAGCAGTATAGGATTTGTCTCTAGCATTGAGATCTCTTTTTTCGACGGTGACGCACCTTCTTACTCTTGCAAAAGAAGCCCAACGAAGAGACTACGACGGTATACTCGTCGAGACTTCCAGAGCTGTGCTGTCTTTCTCTTACGTTTGAGCCAAACTGTTATGATGATCTGAAAACCAGAGGTTGCAGCTACGATTGAAAAACAGATCGGTTTCGACCTGCCTTTTTGGCTTGGTAGAGTAGGGCGTCTGCCTGACTGATCAGAGGTTTAAGGGCGTCTTCTTGTTCGATTTTTTTGTAAATTCCGCCAATGGATATTGTCAAAGAGATGGATGGATGGTTTGGTATCCTTACAGGGCTGTTGTCTAATAATTTTCTAAATGATTCTAACCGTCGAAAATAGTTGTCTTTTTTTCCTCCGAATTCTAAAAAACAAAACTCCTCTCCGCCGAAGCGGATGAGGTAATCGGATTCTCGTTGAAAGTGTTTTAGGGCCAGTTGGCTCACATGAACCAGACAGAGGTCACCAATTGCATGACCATAGGCGTCGTTGATGGATTTGAAGTGATCAAGATCCATCATGGCAATGCCCATGTCAAGTTGGTTGCGTTTGAGTAAGTTAAGTAATTCAGGGGCCTTTTCCTCAAGGAAACGGCGATTTTTGAGTTGGGTTAACGAGTCTGTTTCGTTCAGTAAGGCCAGCTTTTCATTGGCTGCTTTGAGTTCGGTGGTGCGGTTCTCTACCTGTCTTTGCAGTTCTTGGGTAAAGCCCTGAAGTCGTTTACTCATAGTGTTGAAGGCTTCAAGGGCTGGGCGTGTTTCATCGTTTTTATGCAAAGGGATGGGAGAAAAGTTTCCTTTAATGATGTCACTGGCGGCCAGCTCAAGGCGTTTAAGAGGTTGGGTGATACCTCTAGACAGGAGGGCGGCCACTCCGAAGGCGAGGATGAGGAGAAGAGTAAAAGAAATAGCAGCTTGTTTAAGGATGCTTTGGAGTGCATCCTGGGTGTGATCCAGAGACAAGAGAGTGGCGATGAGAATGGGCTGTTGAGTTATGAGGGGTGAAGCAAGGTAGGTGTTTTCATCGATTGCGATCAGGGATGGTTTTTGGGAGGAAAGCTTGATTTTGATTTTCTCTTGATGCTTGGAGCTAAGCAGAAACATACTCTCAACGTTTTGGTAGTAAACCCTTGTTGATGGGTTGATTTGATTTTGGGATAAATGGTTTTGTATCAGCCTGATGGGATTGGATTTAATACTGACCTTGGCATGGATATATTTCAAATTGAATTCATTCAATGTCCAAGATCTCTCATCACTGATGTCTTGGCCTGTTGTTGCTTTTTCAGTACTCGATCGTTGGACCTTCAGTAAAACTTTCAAGTCCTGAGAAAAAATGACTTCTTCTAAGTAAGGGTAAAGATGAAAGAGTCTTTTGATTTCTTTTTCTACCAGTTTAATGCCAAGAGCTTGAGTAAAGGGGTTGGTATCATAGAGAAGAGCAATATCCGCATCCTGATTGAACGATTTCATGCGTTCTTGATGGGCTTGATTTGAGCGATTAAGGTCGCTGACAATATAACGGTTGAGGAGATCGGCCTCCTGAGACAAGATCTGGGTCAGTGTAAATTCAAAGTGGTAGTAATACGCCCAAGTTGTGAGAACAAACATGAGTGTAAAAATCGACAGCATGGCCAAAAAAATTTGTTTGCGGATGCTCATCTGTTGATGGTTTCGTAAGAAAAGAGGAGTGGCATTATTCCCTGTTGGTTTTATTGAAGTTGAAGGATTTCCTGATATTCTTCAAGGGTAAATCCTGTATATTTGAGCAATCGCTTCGAAAAATTCCCTGAGGCTTTATCTTTGATTAGAAACTCAGCGAGTTGTTTGTGTAAAGCCATGTCGTTAAGTCTGGATCCCCAGGCAAGTTGGCTCAATTCCGCCCTTGCTCGAAAAAGAGGTTTTAAATTTTCTTTAAAAAATGTGTTTTCATAGAGACGGAAAATCATATTTAAGGCATCAGAAATGGATGCATCAGCCTGGTTCTGAGCAATTTCAAAATAGTTTCCGTTGCCTTTCAATGATGAATTTTGGGGAATGAGATAAAGATTTACGGCGTCGGCAGCCAGCTTTTTGGAACTAGGCATGACAATATGGTCATCCACCACATCTACATAAGAAATGACATAAGGGATGGAGTGAGCGTCCATGCTATTTTGGACAATATTGGAAAAGCTCATGGCTTCATAGGTGAGTAGTATTTTTCCAATCAGATTCTGGTAGTTGTCAATACGATCATTTTTACGCCCAAAAATGAGTTCTGTGTTATCGATGAACGGTGTCATGTGAATAAGCTTTTGACGTTCTGGAGTAACAGTGAAAATATCGGCTGCTATATCAATTTTGTTATAAATATCCGGTGTCGCGATCAGATCGGTTTTAAGGAGAATTATATCATCTTTCTTCCAGTAATCGGCAAAACTCGGGATAATCACAATTTCGATTGTTAACTGGTGTGATGTGGCAAAATCATATATCATTTCATATAGCAAACCAGGATATTGGAGACTGTTACTGGTATAGAGCATTTCGGAACTATCCCGGATGCCAACCCTTAAAGTGCCACTTTTTTGAATATCTGGCCAATCTCTTGCTTCTGCTGACTGGCTGAACAGGAGAGTAACAGCTAAGAGTAATTGAATAAGTCTTGTTATCATCTTTTTTTCCTACGCTATTTTATTATACCAGTTGCTGGTTGATCATTTCGAGGGAGATTATACGGTCTGGTTCAGCTGGAGCCTTGCTCTTTTCAGACTTATCGCAAGTGCTGTGATCTGAAGGAGAAGGACGGTCGCTTCTCAGTGGGTGTCTGCTGCCCTGATTCCCCTTATGGGTTTTTATTTCTCTTACTCCTGTACGTCCTGTACGGGACTGAGGGCAGGTTGCTTCACTGCGAGTATGACTATTGAAACATTTACTGATAACGTCAGATGGCCTTCGCTAATCGTGTCGAACTGTTCAGGGGCAAGGAGTTTGCTCAGCTCAAAAAAAAAGAGTGATAAACGATGCTCATGTCCACTCATGTCCATGGAATTACGTTGTATTTAGTGGATATGGGTGAATGGTTTTGTTCGAAGTTGCAGGGATGGGAAGACCGTTTTGATTCCTCTGCTATAGTATCTCATTTAGGGCTTGTTTTCCATAGCAAAAGGTAGGGGCAAGAGCTGAACTGGCCAAAATGGGTGCTCCTGTCTCTCTAACCTAATGTAAAAAATGACTTTTGTATTTTAAGGGGAGATGTTTTTGTTGTTGCCACCCTCCCCATATTTTTGAAAGGGCTTCAAACTTGTTCCTTATCACCTCTGCTATAGGAAAAGCCCACTCTGAGTTGTTTGTCGCCCATTGACAGAGAGATGGGGAACCCGGTAAGAGCTGTGACTGTTGAGTCGGGTGGGTCGGAAAGGATGTATTTCTGTCTTTTATGAAGGCAGGGGCTCCGGTCGTGCAAAAATAATAATTCAAAGAGTTCTTTACTTTCCAACTGGGCTTGAATATATCTGTTAATTAATTGAGCTGGGGGTGTCCGTAAGCGTTTTCCGGACTGAGACGGATTGAGAAATCCAACCCTTTGAACCTGACGCAGTTTGTACTGCCGTAGGGAAGCTGTGAAATGGATGTTTTTCAATTTCAGCTTGCCTTCGGGCGAGCTTTTTTTTTGCCCGGAGTTCTATTTCCCATCTTCCTTTTTTAGGCCCTGTTGCCTGGGGTCCTCCCCGTTACCCCTGATAATAACGGGTTGTTTCTTCCTTAGACTCTGTATGGATGAACGTAAGGGGAAATTGTTTCCAGTGAAGAATTCAAACAAACCGCATTCAAAGCCAAGGGTGTCTTTGAGATGTTGAAAATTTGTAGAGGAGAATGAGAAAATGGATAATATAACTAAAGAAGATCTCTTGATTATCGGTGGCGTTGCGCTCAAGAGTCGCCTTTTCACGGGGACTGGGAAATATCCTTCGGATACCATGATCCCGGAGATCATTGAACGTTCCGGATCGCAGGTGATCACCGTGGCACTGCGGCGGGTAGACTTTGCCGCTGGCACGGAGAATGTCATGGACTATATCCCTCAATCGGTCCAGCTGTTACCCAACACCTCCGGCGCCCGGACAGCCGACGAGGCCGTGCGCATTGCGCGCCTGGCCAAGGCCACTGGTTGCGGGAACTGGATCAAGATTGAGGTTATCTCCGATAACCGCTACCTGCTTCCGGACGGCTATGAAACGGTAAAAGCCACAGAGATCCTGGCAAACGAGGGTTTTGTGGTTTTACCCTACGTCAATGCAGATCTGATGGTGGCACGCAGCCTGGTGGCTGCGGGGGCCGCCGCTATCATGCCCCTGGGGGCCCCCATAGGCTCTAACCGCGGTCTGCGGACAGAGGAGATGATCCGAATCCTTATCGAGGAGATTGCACTCCCTGTCATTGTTGATGCAGGCATCGGTAAACCGTCCGAGGCCTGTGCGGCTATGGAGATGGGGGCCGCCGCCTGTCTGGTTAATACTGCCATTGCCAGCGCCGGTGACCCGGTCACCATGGCCGAGGCGTTCGGCTGGGCCGTCCGTGCTGGCAGGGCCGCATTCCTGTCGGGCACCGGGGCGACCCGTAAGACAGCAGCGGCTTCGTCGCCTCTGACCGGTTTTCTCGGAGGAAGAAACCGATGATGGACTTCTATGAATATTATAAGACCTGGCGTGATTTTCCGATCGCGGAGTATCTGCGATCGGTGAGCGAAAGTCGGGTGCTGGCAATCCTGCAAAAAGAGCGACTGAGCGGATATGATTTCCTTGCCTTGCTTTCTCCGGCTGCTGAAGGGCTCCTGGAGGATATGGCGCAGAAGTCTCACGATCTGACCATCCGTAATTTTGGCCGTTCGGTGCTGCTCTTTACCCCCATGTACCTCTCCAATTACTGCTCGAACCGCTGCGTCTATTGTGGCTTCAATATTGACAACGCCATCACGCGCCATCATCTCTCTTATGCTGAGGTGGAGAGGGAGGCGCAGGAGATTGCCAAGAGCGGGCTGAAACATATTCTCCTGCTCACCGGAGAGGACAAGGTCCGTGCCTCCATCGAATATCTTTGTCACTGTGTTCGTATTATCGAAAAATACTTCACCGCCATCGGCATCGAGATCTATCCCCTCACAACCGAGGGGTACAGGACGCTGGTGGAAAACGGGGTGGACTCTCTGACCCTTTTTCAAGAGACTTACAATGAAACGCTCTACGAAAAGCTGCATCCAGGAGGGCCCAAGCGTAATTATCGGTTCCGCCTCGCCGGTCCGGAAAGGGGCTGTGCTGCCGGCATGCGGGCAGTCAATGTGGGGGGCCTGCTGGGGCTGGACGACTGGCGGCGAGAGGCCTTCTTTACCGGGCTGCACGCGGACTGGCTGCAGAATCGCTGGCCAGAGGTGGCCGTTGGCCTTTCCCTGCCACGAATGCGCCCCCACGCCGGGACGTTTCAGCCGGAATTTCCCATCTCCGACCGGCACCTGGTCCAGGTGATGACGGCGCTTCGCCTCTTTCTGCCCCGTGCCGGGATTACCGTCTCAACACGGGAAGGGTCTCAGTTCCGGGATAATATCCTGCCACTGGGGGTAACGACCATGTCTGCGGGTGCCAGCACGGCTGTGGGTGGCCACTCTCGAGAGGAGGCGGTTTCCACCAGCCAGTTCGATATCTCTGATGAAAGGAGTGTCCCGGAGATGGCCGAGGCCCTCAAGGCGTTTGGCTATCAGCCGATCTACAAGGACTGGCAGCTCATTGGCGGGTCCCTGTCCTGAACGCCTGCGAATGGTCGGTTTTACTGGGTTGTTGGTGACTGAAGCCGCTCTTTGTCGAATTGTCAACAGTGCGGTTTTCGGATGGTCCAGAAACCGGCCTTTCTCGATGTTAGCTGGGGGATCGTATTGGAAGTGATACTAAGGGGAAAGTGAATTCCTTCCCCTTTTCCCTGTTTCTCCACCTAATCCCTCTTATGACAAAAGAGGCAGCGGTACTTTGGCGGATGGTTTTCTGGCAGGGGAGAGACTCCTTTCTCAAAATGGCAGTCTTGACAGAAGGCTTCCGCCTCTTTTTTCTTCATGTCTGCAAAGCGGTTGTGGTCTTCATCTTGAGGAAGTCTGGCCGTGGTTTCTTCCGGGGCGTTAAGCAGAAAGGTGAGAATGGCAGCAGATACGAGCAGAAAGGCGATATTTATAAGGATGGTTTTTGTTTTTTTTGGGGTGGAGAGGGCCATGAGTGTACCGTTATGTTAGATTGTGAGACGCGTCAGGTGGGTACCTGAGCACTACAGGAGAGCTTCGTGAAAACTTGGCTGAGCATCTGTCCGATATCTAGACCGCCATTTCAAGTTTATTGAACTTGATCATACCTGATCGCAGGCCCAGTGTCATCAGTTCTGCTAAGAGAGAGTTAAGGAATCCGTTTTTTCCACTCAGTCGGACCATTCGCTTGTGTTGGTCATGCCTTTCTATGAGTGCAGCCATGATCGTGTTGCAGTGCTCCGGGTTGATAATGGTCAGGGCGGCCTGTTCGCCGGAGACGATGGCCGGGTAGATTCCCTCGCCGGTGAGACCGGAGGCCAGGCCGGCGGCATCACCGATGAGAAAGGTGTGGCCAAAGTTCCATCCTTGAAAATCATAGTTGATGTATTCGGCCCGAGCCTGTTGATTATCCAACTGAAATCCCTGTCTGCCAGCCCAGCTCAGAAGGCTTGTCTGTAACTGAGTTGGTCCCATGGTTTCTTTGTCGGCGTAGGCGCCGATGGAGACAGTGTCAGAGTGTGGAAAGATCCATGCATATCCGTTGCCAAAGAGGCTGTTGTTCAAGTGCCATTCCATTTCTTTCACATTGCCGGGTATCTGGTAGTTAATTCCGATCCCTAAGCGTTTGCTTTTCAGCCCCAGGTGTCTTCTGACCAGGGAGCTTGAACCGTCCGCCCCCACCAGATAATCAAAAGAAATCTCTTCCTTTTCGCCGCTGATCCTGTCCTGAACGATTACCGTCCTCTTTTGGATTGTGCGCACTATGGTTCCGATTCGTATGATCGCTCCTGCTGCCATTGCCTGCCGTGCCATCTGCTGCCCAAGCTTTTCACGGTTCACAGTGGCGATGATGGGTGTCTGTTCGTCAATGCGCACTTTTTGCCAGGGGGTACAAATGTGCTGGGTTGGGAATGACTTTTCGGCCAGTTCCTGAGGAACCCGACTGATCAGACCACTCCAGGTTATCCCTCCTGCACAGACTTTAGGGCCGATGACCTTTTTGCGTTCCACGACGAGACACGCACTTCCTTTTTCAGCAAGAATTCGGGCACAGGCAAGGCCTCCCGGTCCGGCACCTATTATCAGTGTATGAACGTGCATATGGTTTTTGTTTTTGCTGTATCCATGCTATAGTGAAATGGAAAGATGAACTAGAGAGTATTTTTCGATATCTGTCAGATGAAGTTTTTGTTCTGGACCATCCCGAATTCGTCAAGTTAAGCGTCGTTAAAAGGGGGGGAGCCAATGATGACCTGGAAGACTACAAGGAGCATGGTGTGAAAACAGGATCAATGTTTGATCCAGGAGCAGCAGTGGGCGGACAATCACAACTGATTACCGATGATTTTGTCGAGTCCCTGATGGAGCTTGGTTCGTTTTTCATGCCTCCAACCATTATTGCTACACCCGTTGATTATATCAATGACTGGCGTAAGGCCAGAGCGTTGCAGACCAACATTTTTTTGGCTGAAATATGTTCTCAGCAGATCTTGGAATGTGAAAACAGGCTGTCAGTCACTTTCAGCGGAGTGATCCTTGAAGGCTTTAAACAACCGCGTGAGTTCACTTTTTTTTTCTCGCACAATTATTCGCGGGCAAAAATATTTCCCGATCGTAATACCCTGCAGACATTTCAACTCAGTGAGTTCCTTCGCTTCGAATACCCTGAAATTTCATTGGTGATAACCGATACCCTGTTCAGCCTCCAATTTGCTGATTTCACTTCCTCCAAGAAAGGACCAAAATCTTTTCTCAACGGCAACGGCTATCTCCTCTTTGGTGATGAACATCACTGATGGCGTTGCCGACAAGTGCAAGACCTGGAAATCTCTTCATCCTGCAACCTGATTTTTCCCTTATCCCAAAAAAGAGGCCTTCACAAATTCCCGGTTCATCCTGGCAATATTGCTGATGGAGATGCCTTTGGGACAAACTGCCTCGCATTCCCGCTCATTGGTACAGTTGCCGAACCCTTCGCTATCCATGGTTGTCACCATTGCAAGTGCCCGTTCCCTGCGTTCGGGCTGGCCTTGGGGGAGGAGGCAGAGCTGGGATATTTTGGCGCCGGTGAAGAGCATGGCTGCACCATTGGGACAGCTGGCAACACAGGCACCGCAGCCGATGCAGGCGGCAGCGTCCATGGCCAGCTCGGCAGTGGCTGAGGGAATAGGCGTACTGTTTCCATCAGGTGTGCCCCCGGTATTGACGGATACATAGCCACCTGCCTGGATGATCCTGTCCAGAGCGCTGCGATCGACCATGAGGTCTTTGCGGACAGGAAAGGCACGGGAACGGAAAGGCTCGATAACCAGGGTGTCGCCGCTTGCAAAATGGCGCATATGGAGCTGGCAGAGGGTCGTTCCGGGTTCGGGACCATGGGCAATGCCATTGACTACAGCCCCGCAGGTGCCGCAGATTCCTTCCCGGCAGTCATGGTCAAATGCCACCGGCTCTTTCCCTTCCCTGGTCAGCTTTTCATTGAGTACGTCTAGCATCTCCAGAAATGACATGTCAGTGGAGATGCTCTTCAGAGTGTAATTTTCAAATTGGCCTGCAGTAATAGTGTCTTTCTGGCGCCAGATTTCGAGTTCAAGGTCAATGGTCTTCATGGGTTTCTGTAGTGTTCAGTGATTGTCGCTGCCGGCATAACAGGCATAAATGAGTCAGCTGGGGACTGAATGCAGGGTATTGCAGACTCCGATTACATCCCCTTGCATAGCGTACTGTTACTTATAGCTCCGCTGGCTTGGTGTCACCTCTGTAAAGGTCAGCGGTTCCTTGTGGAGTTGCGGCTGCTTGCCTTCTCCCTGGTGTTCCCAGACTGAAACATAACTGTAATTGGCATCGTCGCGTTTTGCTTCATGTTCTTCTGTCTGGCTCTCTTCCCGCAGGTGACAGCCACAGGATTCTTCTCGAGCCAGGGCGTCGTGGATCAGGATTTCGGCAAATTCCAGGAAATCGGCAACCCTGCCTGCTCGTTCCAGGGACTGGTTCAGTTCGTTTCCCGATCCAGGAATATAGACCTTCTTCCAGAATTTTTCCTGTATGGCGGGCAGTGCCGCCAGGGCCTTTTCCAGTCCTTCTTTGTTCCTGGCCATACCACAGTGGTCCCAGAGCAGGAGTCCCAGCTCTTTGTGTATCTCGTCTACGGTAAATTTGCCCTCGGGGCCGCCTTCGCTGCTGCGCAGAAGCTTGAGAATACGGTCATGGACCTTCTTTTGTGACTCTAAAAATTGGGGATGATCTGTATTGACACTTTTGAGATCGGAGGAGCCGAGGTATCCGGCAATGGAGTTGGCAATGATGAAGTAGCCGTCGGCCAGTCCCTGCATCAGGGCGCTGGCCCCGAGACGGTTTGCCCCGTGGTCAGAGAAGTTGCATTCACCGATGGCAAAGAGCCCGGGAATGGTAGTCATGAGATTGTAATCCACCCACAGTCCGCCCATGGTGTAATGAACGGCCGGATAGATCATCATCGGTTCGTGGAGCGGGTTTGAGTCGGTGATCTTTTCATACATCTGAAAAAGGTTGCCGTATTTCTTGAGGATGTTCGCCTCTCCGTCGCGGCGGATGGCCTCTGCAAAATCGAGATAGACGGCAAGACTGGTGGACCCCACGCCCTTTCCTGCATCGCACTGTTCTTTGGCATTGCGCGAGGCCACATCCCGTGGCACCAGATTACCAAAACTGGGATACTTGTTTTCCAGGTAGTAGTCGCGTTCTGCTTCCGGGATGGAGGCAGGCCTGCGTTTGTCTCCAGGGGTTTTGGGCACCCAGACCCGGCCGTCATTGCGCAGAGACTCACTCATCAGTGTCAGTTTTGACTGGTAATCACCGTGTACAGGGATACAGGTGGGATGGATCTGCACGTAACAGGGGTTGGCAAAGCCGGCTCCCAACTTGTGGGCTCGCCAGGCTGCCGTGACATTGGAGGCCATGGCGTTGGTGGAGAGGAAGTAGGCATTGCCGTAGCCGCCGGTGGCCAGAATCACCGCGTCGGCGGTAAGGGTTTCCAGCTTGCCACTGATGATGTCGCGGCTAATAATGCCCCTGGCTCGGCCATCGATCAAGACCAGTTCCATCATCTCCTTGCGCGGCAGCATGGTGATCTTGCCACTCTTGATCTGTCGGGAGAGGGCGGAGTAGGCACCAAGAAGGAGCTGTTGTCCGGTCTGGCCTCTGGCGTAAAAGGTTCGCGATACCTGAGCTCCGCCAAAGGAGCGATTGGCAAGGGTTCCGCCATATTCCCTGGCAAAGGGGACTCCCTGGGCAACGCACTGATCAATGATGTTGTTACTGACCTGGGCCAGGCGATAGACATTGGCTTCACGGGAGCGAAAGTCTCCGCCCTTGATGGTGTCGTAGAAGAGGCGGTGAATAGAATCACCGTCGTTCTGGTAGTTCTTTGCCGCATTGATTCCGCCCTGGGCCGCAATGGAGTGGGCGCGTCGGGGGCTGTCCTGGATGCAGATAGAGGTGACCTGGTATCCCTGTTCAGCAAGGGTCGCCGAAGCAGAGGCCCCGGCAAGACCGGTGCCGACTACGATAATTTTGAATTTGCGCCGGTTGGCAGGGTTGACCAGTTTACTGGCAAAACAGTGATTGTCCCATTTTTCAGCAAGAGGGCCGGTGGGGACACGGGAGTTGAGTTCCATGATTATACCTTGTCGATCTGATGAGCAATCTCGATGAGATTGCCGTCTGGGTCATTAATATAGATTGAATGAAGTTTGCTTGCCGCGCCACTGCGAACAACTGGGCCGAGGACGACTGAAATGCTCAGGTGCTGCAGAGTGTTCAGGATGTCCTGCATAGGGGGATCGCTGGGGAGACAGAAGTCGGCTGTCCTGCAATGCGGCTGGGCGGCCTTCGGGCTTGCTGCTTCCTCGGTGGTGTGAAGGTTTATTTTCTGGGAGCCGAAAAAAAGGGCGGAACGACCGGGAGAAAACTCGCGATGTTGCATGCTCAAGCAAGTATAAAACTGCACGGTCTTTTCCTTGTCACTTACGGAAAGCACCAGGTGATCAAGTGCTGTCAGACGAAGAGCCATCTCAGCGTCCTGTTCCAAAAAAGAAGAGCAGGGGAATGGAAGTGAAGAGAATCAGGAAAAAGGCTGGGACAATGTAGGTCAGGCGGTGAATGAGCAGCGTGTAACGGGGATGGTTGGCCCCCATGGTCTGGAGCATGGACCAGAAACCGTGGCTCAGGTGCAGGGCCAGAACCAGAAAGGAGAATATATAGAAAGAGGAGTAGAAAAACGAGCTGAAGAGGGTAGCGATAGTCTCTCCGATTCTTCCATGATCGCCAAAGGAGACAGCCGCGGTGTGGATCAAGGCAAAGAGGAGGATAAAGAGTCCGCTGTAGATCATGGTCATGGAGGCCCAGGGGGTTTTTATGGCCCTTGTCTTGACCCTGTAGCCCTGTGGCCTGGCCTTGCGGTTCTGGAAAAAAAGCAGGGTGCCGGTCGTCGCGTGTACAGCAAAGACGAGAAACAGGCCTGTGCTGAAGACAGAGACGATCAGGGGATGACTGTGCAACTGGTCCGCATAGGCCTGGAAGAGGGAGACACTGGAAAAAAGTGTGGCATTGCCTGCCGCATGACTGCAGAGAAAGAGGAACAGGCAGAGACCAGTGCCGGCCATGATCGATTTTTTACCGATAGAGGACTTGAGAAAGTTTACAAACCACATACGTTAGAACCAAAAGTTAAAGGGACAAGTTGTTTGAGTATCATAGGATTTCAACCACACTCAGATGATATCAGGAGGAGTCCATGTCTGTGGGTAATCAAGGTTGACTTGTATGTCAACCTCCCATTTTTTTCATAATAAAGAGTGTCGGGCCGTTACAGAATAAATAACTCTCTAAGCGTCAGTCGATTCTGCTGAGAATAATAGCGAATCTGGATTTTATTGTAAAAGAATTTGGAAAAAATGAATAGACCTCATTTGCAGTTGTACGATATTTTCCGAGATGCTATGCTGGCGCAGGAAATGACCGCTAAAAAGTCTTCGTGTCTATTCACAAGGTTGGTCTTTGTCGACGGCTACAGTCGTCCTTTGCTTGTCTCTAATCAAAAGAGAAAAATATGAAATGGAAAGGGCTTGTTTTTGATCTGGATGGAACTCTTCTCGATACCCTTGAAGATTTGGCGGCTGCTGCCAACGCCACTCTTGATCATTTTGGTTTTCCCGGTCATCCAGTGGATGCCTATCGTTATTTTGTCGGAGAAGGCTTGAAAACTCTGATGCAGCGGATTGTGCCGCAAGCATCTGCAACGGATGCGGAGTTGACAGCCTACATGAAGAAATTTACTGAGATCTATAGCCGGAATTGGAATGAGCGCACAGCACCCTATAAAGGAATTCCGGAAATGGTCTCATCCCTTGCCTCTGCAGGTTTGCAGCTTGCAGTTCTCTCCAATAAACCCCACGATTTTACCCGGATCTGTGTGGAGTCATTTTTTCCGGAAAATCCCTTTGCTTTTGTTTTCGGGCAGCGGGAAGGGGTGGCCAAAAAACCAGACCCGGCCGGGGCCCTGGAAATTGCCGATAAGATGGGGCTGGTCCCGGAGGAGATACTCTACGTTGGTGATACGGCAACCGACATGCAGACTGGGAACAGGGCAGGAATGAAGACTGTTGGGGTTTTGTGGGGGTTTCGTGACCGTCAGGAGCTTGAGGAAAACAAGGCCTGGAAGATTGCAGCAACACCTGCGGAGGTAGTGTCTTATGCCGTTGAGTCCTGCTGATTTAATACCTGTTCTCCATTACGCGGCCCCACCTTTTCTTGGTGCTTTTATCGGTTATCTCACCAATAAGGTGGCGATCAAGATGCTGTTTCGGCCCCTGGAGGCCAAATATTTTCTCGGTGTTCGCATCCCCATGACGCCTGGCGTCATCCCTTCGAAACGGAAAGAGCTGGCAGAAAATATCGGGGAGATGGTAGGCAATCATCTTCTCACTAGTGATGAGATCAGCAGGGGGCTGGAAAAGGAGAGTTTTCAGCAGACGCTGTATGATCTGATAGAAAATCGTGGCGAGGCCCTGTTGCAGAAAGACCTTGGCCCTGTGAGTGAGATTGTTCCGAAAGAGTATCACAACTACTATCAGGCAGCAGTGCAAGCCGTCACTTCTCGGACACGGGAGTCTATCCATTCGTTTATCGATTCGAAAGCGTTTAAGGATATCCTGGAAAACACCATCGATGAACAGTTCTATCGCTTGCTGGCCGCTGATCTGCAGACATTTCTGCCTGGTCAGGATCGTGAGTCTGCGTACGGTTTTCTGGAAAAGAGCCTGGGGCGGATGCTTGCGAGTCCCGCCATGGATGAATGGGTGGAGACTTTTGTCCAGCAAAAGGTGTATGCGACCCTGCAGCAGGAAAAAACACCGGCAGATATCTTTCCCGAGACCATGCAGGAGCTCATTGTCAGCAGTATCGAGAACCAGACCCCGGTACTTCTTGAAAAACTCGCCCATATCATTTCTGAACCGGAGATCCGAGATCGTATCGTTGTCGGGGTACGTATGGGAGTGGAGTCCTTTGTTGCAGGCCTGGGTCCCATGGCAGCACTGGCCAGTGGCTTTCTGACCCCGGAAGTGGTGGAGGGAAAGGTAAGAAAATACCTGGAAGAAAAGGAAGAAGATATTGTTGACTGGCTGCAAAATGTCGAAGTACAGGAGCGAGTGGCCAAGGCGCTACGCGAACGAAGCCGGGAGTTTCTGAATACTCCGGTGGTAAAAATAATCGGTGGCGATCCTGGTGATATGGTAGAGCATTTTTGTAACCATCTCAGTCGTCAGTTATCTGCACTTCTTCGTGAGCCAGAGACCGCCAGTGCCTTTGCATCCATGGTCAGAGACAATATTGAGATCCATATCGATGGCGGCAAACTGTCCCTGGGTGAGATTCTCTTTGATCTGGTGGGAGATGAGGGCATAAGCCGGGGCAGAGAGTGGTTGAAAAATGAAGTGTTTTCCATTCTCGCTTCAGAAAAGAGCAGAAAGACCCTGGACACCATGGTGGGCAGCCTGTTGACAAATCTTCTCAATTCACCCGTGGGCAGACTGGGACGCCTCCTTCCTGCCGGGGTTCGAGATGGAATCTACGAATCTTTACGCCGAATGTCCTCCAATATGCTGGCCGTGGAAGTACCGGGTCTGGTGGACTCACTCAACATCCGCCATATCGTCAAAGAAAAGGTGAATTCCCTGGACCTCATGCGTCTGGAACGTCTGCTGCTCTCCATCATGGAAGAGCAATTCAAGTATATCAATCTCTTCGGTGCTCTTCTCGGCTTTCTGATCGGCTGCCTGAACCTGTTTTTCCTCAATGTCCTGTAACTAGTGAAATGACCCTCATGAGTTCAGCGATCCAGCGTCGTTTGATGCTGGATCGTCAGAGGGGTGTATAGGGAAATTGTCCAGGTAGAGAGTTGTATCTGATGGCCGATCCTTCCACCTTCTGACAAGATTGTCATGTACCGCTCCTTTAAAGACCTCTGACATCGGTGATGAACGGTAAGCCGGCACTCGGTACAGTACCCCCTGAGGGGTGCAAGTACCTTCACAAATTCTTTTCAAAAAAACACGAAAAGAATTTCATATCTAAATACTCTTGCCCGGGTGTCCACTTTTTCTATCCCAGCTCTCTTCTGTATGGTATCTATGTCAGGAGTATTATTTGCAGTGGAGTATCGTGTTATCAGGTAGTTCACAACCTATTTGAAACGAGCTATTATTATTTGTCAGGAGGTTTTTTGTATGTCCAACGGAGAAACAACTCGAGGGAATCCGGCGGTGGTCGGTCTTGCAGGATTCGCTCTCACCACCATGCTGTTGCAAGTGCACAATATAGGCTTGTGTGATATCGGACCCATTGTGGCACTTGCTTTTGTGTTCGGCGGCTTAGCCCAGATGCTTGCCGGCTTCCAGGAGTTTAAATGCGGCAATAACTTCGGATACAGTGCTTTTGTCTCTTATGGGGCCTTCTGGATAGCCCTTGGCATCATTTTCATGCTCAATCATTTTAATATCTATCATTCCAGTACCACCGATGTGGGTTGGTTCCTGGTGGGCTGGACCATCTATACTTTTATCATGTGGATTCCCGCCATGAGAATTCATGGGGCAATGGCTCTGACCTTTACGCTCCTCCTTATCGGCTTCATTCTCCTTGATCTGGCCCATTTCGGTTTTCCTGAAATGACGAAGGTTGCAGGGTATGAACTTATGCTCTGTGCCGCCTCAGCATGGTATATGATGGCGCATGCCATTTATGCCCAGGTCTTTGGGAGAGATGTCCTGCCCCTTGGAAAAGCATGGATCAAATAAATCAGTTAGTACGGTGTACACCTATAGAAAAGTAACTTTAAAAAAGGATGGATACAATGCAAAGACTTTTAATCGTTCTCGCCATGGCCACGTTAGTTCTTTTTTCCACTCCAGTAGTTGCTGAGGAAAGAGCAACCACAGAAGAATGTGTTATAAAGACCCATGAAGCAGCTGCAATTATTACTGCCCGAGGGGTAGAGGCGTCTATTAAAATGATTGGTGATCCCAAAGGCCCTTTTGTGTGGAAAGATTCCTATGTATTTCTGATGAACCTGAAGGGGAAAATGCTGGCGCATCCCATGCAACCTGAACTGACGCAACAAGAGCATATACTCCTGCAAACAGATGCCACAGATAACGCGATCTTCGTCCATTTCGTGAACCTGGCTAAGGATCCGGGACAAGGCTGGGTCGGTTATATGTGGCCTAAACCAGGGAAAAGTTCGCCGGCAAAAAAAATTACTTATATTTACAGGGTGCCATCGACAGACCTTTTCGTTGGTGCAGGCGTTTATGTAGGCGGGATGATGTATTGATTGCAAATCTGATACGCTTCTCAGCCTATCTTTTTATTTGTGCCTGTCAGCAAGGGCTCGCAACGGTGTAAGAGCACCAGATCTGTCCCTGGGGAAGCTTGCGAGCTCTTGCTCCTCTTGTCCCTCGCTGGTTCAAATGGCAAATGGTTGCTGGAGCCAGGGAAAACAACAGGCTCTCATTGAACCTCCTCCATTACTACCAGGGCATACAGAGCCCAAGAGTCCAGGTCTCTTACTGAAACCCTAATGTCGCCATGAGTGATTTAATAATCTATACGGAGAAACGGCTTCGCCCGCCCCCCTCCAGCTCAATCTGACAAAGGGAGTGCTAGGAGCCTGTCGGACTTAGACATAAATCTGCTGCAAATTTGACAAATCGGTCCATATTTCCATAGCTTTTCGTTAAATAGGCCTGCTATTCGCCTCAAATCCATGAAAATCTGGTCTCGATTTCTCTAATTTTCGCTACGATTCTCTAAATCCGACAGACTCTAGTAAGTCCGGTTCGTGGATTACTCCCTTTTCTTCAGAGAAAGCCGCACCTTCTTTTCCTTTCTTACCCCAATGCCTCCTCTATCCCATTTTGGATAGTAGTGAGAACCTTTCCAAAACTGGCTGTTTCTCAAAAAAAAACCTTCGCATCTGCGCTTCCCTTGTTGTTTGCAAAATATAATCAGCTTCTTCTAAGTAACAAGATGGTCGCAGTGAAATGCATCGAGTACCTCTATTGAGAAAAAATAATCTTCTTTCTCAATAGATAGGAATCCGGCAACTGGAGTGTATTTGAACGACTCGGTTTCTAACCTTCAGATGGAAAAAGAAATGAAGATGTAACCTTTTTGTCTCCTCTACGTTTGTAATATAACACCACAAAACAATCGATTCTCTCCAAACGGGTTCACCTTAGTATATGAAAATTACAAATTTAAGCGTATTTCTTGTCAGTTATGCGATTTTTTGCTTATTCCAGTACCTTTGTCTCAGGCTAATGTTTTAGGTAGCTTTGCTGGGTTGGCAAAAGTTTTTTTTAAAAATGTACCTGTTCAGGTAATGCCCCATGATTGGCAAATAAGCGCTCTGTAACTGTTGAGCAGTGCTTTCTATTCGATCAGTCAGGACGTTGAAGCGAACTCGTGTTATTCGAGAAGGCCTCAATGGACGAAGAGGGAGTGCTGCTGAATAGTACCAAAAAACAACCCGTAATGGCCTGACCATAAAAGGAGGAAAAGGTCGGTTCGACAAATAAAACGTCCATCATATCTTTACCTGTTCGCTACCATTTCTTTTTTTCGTATCAGAAATATTGAACGTGAAAATGAATATCGAAAATCCGTCGATAAAGGAGAATGAGTATAATGAAAAAGGTGACATTTACGGCGCTGACCCTGGTTTTGACTCTTTTGATCAGTGTTGCATGGGCCGGCTCAGAGAAAGATTTGGCAAAGCTCGGTGGATTACTCTACAAAGACAAAAACTTATCCTTAAACAAAAACCAGTCCTGCAAGACCTGTCACCATTCTGCAGCCGGATTTGCAGATCCGGAGAACCTGAGAGATCCCATTAGTTTTCCTGTTTCCGATGGGTCAGATCCGACTTTGTTCGGTGGTCGCAATGCACCCAGCGCCGCCTATGCCGGCTTCAGTCCCGTATTTTCTTGGGACGATGCCATTGGCGGCTATGTTGGCGGCATGTTTTGGGACGGACGGGCAACAGGTAAGAGATTAGGGGATCCACTGGCCGAGCAGGCCTTGGGACCTTTTTTAAATCCCGTTGAGATGGGCATGGAAAAAGCGGCGGTGGTTCTAGCGGTATCAGTCTCCAATTATGCAGATTTGTTTGCAAGAGTCTTCCGTGGGACTGACTTTACGGATGTCGATGGAACCTATGATAATATCGGCAGAGCCATTGCCGCTTTTGAGCGGGGCGCAACGGTTACCCAATTCAACTCACTATTTGATAAATTCTGGGCTGCCTGTCGCCAAAGAGGTATCGATGTGAGTAGTATCGACACAGCCACCAATCTGACGACGTTGCCGGAGGGCATCCTGAGTGCTACTCAGCTGCAAGGACTTGCTCTTTTTAATGATACGGCTAAAGGGAATTGTGCAGCCTGTCACCCGACTACGGATTATATCGACTCAGCCGGAACCCTTCATCCACCGCTTTTCACGGATTTCAGCTATGACAATATCGGCCTCCCCACCAATCCTCGAGTTGAATATCTTTCGGGAGTAGCTCCACCTGACTTGGGCCTGGGAGGTTTCGTGGAGGATTCCAGCCAAGATGGTAAATTTAAAGTGCCTACCCTTCGCAATGTTGCCAAATCCGCGCCTTACGGACACAATGGCTATTTTCCGACCCTTCAAGAGATCGTCATTTTTTTTAATACCCGGGATGCAGGGATGTGGGACGATCCAGAAGTAGCGGCAACCGTAAATTTCACAGAACTTGGCGAGCTGGGTTTGACTCGCCAGGAAGAGTTACAACTTGTATCTTTTCTAGGAACTTTGACTGACCAAGAATAAGGAATACGAAAGAACTTCATTGAGGTCATTCCATTCACCAGTTGTTGCGAACAGGACTGAAAAGTAAGTTGTCTTATGCTTGTTACAGCCACGGAAGAAGCTTAACCCGCCATTTATGGGGGGAAATGTTCATGGATATCCAAGAAAACCGGATTGGGAAGACAGCTGTTTTTGTCTGCCAGACAATTCTGTTGCTTGGTACCGCAGTTATGCCGGTTCAGGACGAGATATTGGCTGCCGAGGAAATGGTCCGCTGACAGTTGGTGAATGCCGGAATTATAGAGAAAGGTGAGTCGGTTATTACTGATCAGGGTGCAATTGTTGATGGGTAACTCGTTGAAGCTACTGCTATGCCTTTGGCGCTGCACCGATAGCGGAGAGAGGGGATTTCGACTTACCTGCTCAAGCCTTTCTGTTCCAATTGAAATGCTTCATCAGCACTCAGACGTCTGGTACAGCAAGGGGACCTCTGGATGATCACAGATCAGAACATTGATCGAGAGAAACTCGAAGTTGAGCATAACAGTGCAAACGTGAAAAGGATCTTTACTGCTGAGTTGCCCTCCGGGCCTACAAGGTAAAGGCCTAATCGTTCCCCCTATAATGAAGCCGCAGGGAAGAGGGCAATCCTTCTTCCCTGCGGCCTGCTGTCAGGTATCATACTATCTTTTGAGTAGCACTCTCTGCCCCAGGTTGCCCTGTCTCCCCGAGCATTTCCTCGCCTCACTCTTTTCTTTATTCCTCTCTGGTAAGGTCTTGACTGTTTGTAATGTGACGTCCTCAACCATTCCGGGCCTGCTTTTTGCGTGCATTCAATTGCAGCACCATTTTTTTTGCTTGTGAGGGGCGGTGCTTATAAGATGATGAGCAACGTTGCGTTAGCTCCATTGCTGGCAAAAGATCTGATTGGCAAAAGGGTTACGTTGAGCAGGAGCACAAAAACGACCTGTAAACGTTTTACTCTGGGCAGTTAAAAAAAAATGAATAAGGAGCTCATTTGAAAATATCCAGGAAAGACCTGGGGATCTGTGTATCAGGACGGGAATGGATTGAAAATGATGGCACCTTGTAATTTTGAGAAGAGAGCTGCTTGTCTATTTCGCGGGAAAAGATGATCTGGGTGGGATTTGAAAGGCAATTTCAGGATACTCATCATTGATTTTCAGTCGTCCCGATAAGGTTTGGAAAAAAGATACCTAACGGGCAGTTGGCGGTTATGTCTATTTTTAGCATCTGACACCCTGGATTCTTAATCGAGAGATAGTTGAAGAAAAAACTTGGAGCAAGGCAAGGCGTCAGGTAGTATTAGTAATACTGGTTAGTTGAGATGCTTGGCGAACACAATGTATCTGTTGCCCTATACTCTTTTTCAAGGTTTTCTTGTTCACTTCTATTTGATCTCTTCTCTTTTGAAAAATGTCATTTTTCAGTAATTCTCTGAAGATATTAAAATAGTTGAGATTGCCCTTCGTCTGGACACCTCCACAAAAGGAGACGAATAAGGACTTGGAATAAAGAGTCAAGGGATATGGAAGAGTTGTCGCTAACCACAGAGAGGAAGCAGGAAATTTTCCAAAAATCGAGAGTCAGAGCAGTGTATGGAAATTGATTTTCTAGAAAGCCTGGAAATTGTAAGCCAGGCAATGAGTAGGGACAGGGACGTCGATCATATTATTGACGATGTCCTTGAGGCTGTATTTTCCATATTCGCCTGTGATCGAATATGGCTTGTTTATCTCTGTGACCTAGGGTCTGAGACATTTCGAGTGCTTGCTGAAAAAAACAAACCTGAGTATCCGGGGGCCTTTACTTCCGGTGAGGAGTTGCCAATCACGGCAGAGGCGGCTGAAACCATCAGAAAAGCGCTCACTTTCAACTCGCCAGCTGTGTTTGATCCCGAGTCTGGAAATAAAATAGATGATGTCTCTGCTCAATTTTCAGTCCTTTCTATGATCCTGATGGCTATTCATCCGAAAACGGGAGAACCTTGGATGTTTGGCATGCACCAATGTTCGTATCCCCGTGTGTGGACACGATATGAGCAGCTCCTTTTTCAAGAGATCAGTTGTCGTGTTGTGGAAGGTCTCAGTAATCTTATCCTGCTCCGGGACCTGAAAAAATCTGAGCTTAAATATCGCCGTTTCTTTACAACAGTTCGAAATGGATGGGCTTATCATAAAACCATTACCAATGGAGAAGGTGTACCTGTTGATTATATTTTTTTGGAAGTCAACAAAGCCTTTGAAGATCTGACCGGATTGAAAGGTGAATACATTATCGACAAGCCGATTACAGAAGTATTCTCCGACGACAAAGAGATGCTGGCGGATTGGATCAATAAATTTGGTAAGGTATCCATATCTCAAGAAAGTATTGCTTTTGAAGGCTATCTCAAGAGTACCCGGACGTGGTATTCTGTTTCGGTGTCAAGTCCTGAGAAGGGCTATTTTATAACAGTTTTTGAAGATATATCTGAACGGAAGAGTGCTGAACAAATCTTACGGGAAAGTGAAGAAAGATACGCCCTGGCACAACTGGCGGCAAAAGTTGGCACATGGGATTGGAATATTAACAAAGATCTTCTTACATGGTCGGAGCAGATTGAACCTATGTTTGGTTTCAGCAAAGGCCAATTTTCTAAAAGCTATGACGCCTTCCTCGATTGTGTCCACCCGGAAGACCGTAATTATGTCAAGAATTCCGTCTATGATACGCTTCATGAAGGAAAAGAATTTGATATTGAGCATCGAATAATATGGCCTGACGGGTCGATTCGGTGGCTTTCAGAAAAAGGGAATGTCTTTCCGGCTCAAGGAGGAAGGCCGTACCGTATGCTTGGGGCCGTCATTGATATTACTGATAAGAAAGAGTTGGTTGAACGATTACGGACCGTTTTGGATAGCATTGATTCACTTGTTTACGTTGCTGATATGGAAACGTACGAGCTCTTATTTGTGAACAAATACGGTCGGTCTAGATGGGGGGATTTTACTGGTAAGATCTGTTGGCAGACTCTGCAATCCGGTCAAATGGGACCGTGTGCGTTTTGTACCAATGACAAGTTGTTCGATGCGGATTCAAATCCCACCGAACCGTATATCTGGGAGTTTCAAAATACTGTAACGCATGAATGGTATGAGTGTCGTGATCAAGCAATAAACTGGTTGGATGGACGAATTGTGCGAATGGAAATCGCCTCCAATATATCGCAACGTAAAGTGGCTGAAGAACAAAAAATAAAACTTGAAAATCAGCTTCGTCAGGCCCAAAAAATGGAGTCCGTTGGTACCTTGGCTGGTGGTATTGCTCATGATTTTAATAATATTCTCAGTATAATCCTTGGGTATGCTGATATGGCAAGAACAAGTAGTGGCCCATTGTCGGAAACTGCCAAAGAATTGGATGAAGTCTTAAGAGCAGGAAATAGAGCAAAAGAACTTATTAAACAGATACTCACTTTCAGTCGGCAAGCAAATACAGAACGTGTTTTTGTGCAACCTATAAGTATTGTTGAGGAAGTTGTGAAAATGCTTCGCTCCTCATTACCAACAACTATTGAGATTACTCTAGATGTTGATCGTAAAACTGGAGTTGTGTTTGCTGATCCAACCCAAATTCAGCAAATAGTGATGAACCTCTGTACCAATGCCTTCCATGCTATGGAAGAAACAGGTGGCAAGCTTGATATAGTGCTCAAGGAGACAAGGCTCAGCGCCGAGGACGTCGCAAAAGAACCAGGTGTTGAGGTCGGTAATTTTGTTCAACTCTCAATTTGTGATTCAGGTCCAGGGATCGTTCAGGAGATACAAAATAAAATTTTTGATCCATATTTCACAACGAAAGAGGCTGGCAAGGGGACAGGCCTGGGGCTTTCTGTGGTCCATGGCATCGTAAAAAGCTGTGGAGGGTTTATTGCTCTTGACAGTGAAGTTGGCAAAGGTACTGCTGTTCATGTATTTATACCTGCTCTTGCTGGGGAGGGGGTTACCGAAGGCGAAGATACTGACGAGATTCCAGTGGGTACGGAACACATTCTTTTCGTTGATGACGAAGCAGTGATCGCCAGGATGGGCAAAAGTATGTTTGAGAGGCTTGGATATAAGGTGACCTTAAGTGTAACCGGTGTTGAAGCCTGGCAGGTCTTTCAAAACAAGCCTGATCAATTCGATCTTATCATCACCGATCAGACCATGCCAGGCATGACAGGAGTAGAACTTGCCGGACGGATACTGCAGGTACGTCCTGATATCCCTATTATTCTCTGTACTGGGTACAGCAGCATCATTTCTGAAGAAAAAGCTAAAGCGCTTGGTATAAGTGAGTTTATCTTGAAGCCGTTTTCAAAAAAAGACATTGCAAAACGGATACGGAAGGTGCTGAATGGTGAATCGATGCTCTCTGAGGGCAGTATTCTCTCCGGTTGACCATAGAACTGTAATAACTTTCATACTGCGACCAGCTGTAACTTCGAGGGATTTCAAATTGAATTAACTAAAAAAAACTGAGAAGATTAATCTGTCCATTCCATGTTATATAATAAATGTAAGCCTAAAGACGAGTAACGGAGAACCTGAAGCCTAAGAGTAAAGATGATATCAATTCCTTTATCTAAAAAAGAATTTTTTAAAATAATTCTCCCGCCTGTTGTGGCAATCATTCTTTTCGTGGTCACAGTCTTCGGGTACCTCCTACCCAACTTTAAGACGACTCTTATTGATCAGCAAAAATATATGCTCCGCCAACTGGTCAATACGGCGTGGAATATGATTGAGGTTGTTGGCAAAGAAGAGACGCTTGGCCATATTACGCGAGAGCAAGGACAGGAAATTGTTGCGGAGCATCTTCGAGGCATGCGTTACGGGGATGATAATCTCGATTATTTCTGGATCAACGACACGCGCCCCTATATGATAATGCATCCCTATCGACCAGATTTGGAAGGCAAAGATGTTGGCGAATTCCTTGATCCCATGGAGAAGGCTTTATTTCAAGAAGTAAAGGAGATAGGGCTTAATGATGGTGAAGGATTTATCGTGTATGAGTGGCAGTGGAAAGATGATCCGACTCGCACTGAGCCAAAACTCTCATTTGTGAAAATCTATTCGCCGTGGGGCTGGATTGTCGGAACCGGTGTCTATCTAAATGATGTTAATGACAAAATAGCCAAATTTTCCCAGAAGGTGGTGGTGTTTTGCGGAGGTATCATTTTTTTGGTTTCATTACTTACCTCCTTTATAATTATTCAATCGTTAAAATGTTTAAGAAGACGCCAGAAGGCTGAAGCTGAACTCAACAAAAATAAAGATCATCTGGAATTTCTAGTCGCAAGTCGTACCGCCGAGCTGTCTCAAGAAATTAGCGAAAGAAAAAAACTTGAGGAGGAGCTTAAACGTATTACGATTACAGATGAGCTGACTGGGCTCTACAATCGCAGGGGGTTCATGAACTTGGCTGAGAAACAGCTTCAGATGGCTACTCGACACAATAATGTGTTGTTCCTCCTCTATATGGATCTCGATAACATGAAATATATAAATGATCATTTCGGCCATGAGATGGGAGACAGTGCACTGATAGAAACAGGCAGGATATTGAAAGACGTTTTCCGGGAATCTGATATTATCAGTCGCCTGGGAGGGGACGAATTTGCCGCCCTGATTCTTGGCCTCTCAGAAGAAGAAAAAGGTCAGGCGGTCATGAACAGATTTCAAGAGCAGTTGGAACGCTCTAATTCTCAGGGAGAAAGGCCATATGAATTATTAATCAGTATTGGTTTGACCCGTTATGACTCTGATATCCACTGTTCAATAGATGATCTTCTGTCTGAGGCCGACAGCCGAATGTATGAACAAAAAAAACAAGGCAAAAGGGGTATAGGAAGTTCAGGGAAAGTTGCAGGGGGGAGGAGCGGTGAAATCCTGAGGGCAGATATTCATTAAGATTTTATTGGTAGCGATTATGACTTGTAGCGACTCTTTACAATGCAAATGTTCCACTTGTCTGATAGTAGAATAAGCCAAAATGGTGTAATGATACCCAAGATCTTATTCCATCATAGTCAAAAAAAGCTAAAAAGATGCAATCCAAAGGGTAAGCGGCGAGATACTTCTAAGGAGTATTTCCCCTAAGAGAGAGTTCTCGCAATGATTTCATACAATGCAAAAGAGTGTCATATGAATACATAAAAATAGGCGCAGCTCACTGAAAGAGTCCTGTAAGAAATATGACCCGAATCGCTGCCCTGTCTCGTTGTTCAAGTGTTGATGCCATCGCTCGTTCGTTCCTGGTTACGCCGTTAGCAGAATAAAGGGGATCCCCCTGATGAAAGAACAACTCAATTTCTATACCTTAACAAAAGACCAGCCATGAATGACTTTAATTTTTCCTCCCTTCCGCTTTCCAAGACGATGCTCCATAACCTTAATGAAATTGGCTTTAAAGCAATGACTCCTGTGCAGGCTGAAAGTCTTCCCCATATCCTAAAAAATTGTGATGTTATCGCACAAGCCAAGACAGGGAGTGGAAAAACAGCAGCATTTGGAATCGGGGTCCTTAATAAACTTGATGTCAAAAAATTTAGAGTTCAATCTCTTATTCTTTGTCCAACCCGAGAACTGGCTGATCAAGTGGCCAAAGAATTGCGTCGGTTAGCTCAAGCTACCCATAATATTAAAATATTGACTCTTTGCGGTGGGGTCCCTTTTGGGCCGCAATACGGATCATTACTGCATGGGGCACATATAATTGTGGGGACTCCAGGGCGGGTGTTAAAACATCTGGATAAGGGGTATCTCTCTTTAAAAGATTTGCATACACTGGTCCTTGACGAAGCTGATCGTATGCTTGATATGGGATTTATAGCCGAAATCGATAGGGTTATTGCCCATGCGCCTGAAAAACGGCAAACCTTGCTTTTTTCAGCCACCTTTCCCGAAAAGATTATGGATTTGAGTTCTTCTATCCAACAGAACGCCCTCAATATTCAAACCATATCTGAGGAAGGTGCTAATCAGATAACGGAATATTTCTATGAAGTGGCCCCTCAAAAGAAGCTTTCTACGCTTGTGAAAATAATTGCCTATCACAAAGCGCAAAATATCCTGGTATTTTGTAATACAAAATTACTCTCCCAAGATGTTGCCGATGAGTTATATGATGCTGGAATTGATGCCCTCTCTATTCACGGTGATCTGGAACAGTATGAACGAACCGATGTCCTTGTCCGATTTGCCAACAAAAGTTGTTCGGTGCTTGTGGCAACAGATGTGGCGGCGAGGGGGCTTGATATAAAAGAGCTTGGAATGGTGGTTAATTTCGAGATACCACAGGATGAAGCGACCTATACCCATCGTATTGGCAGAACAGGGCGTGCGGGGCAGGAGGGCTTGGCTGTTACCCTTTTCACCAGCCGTCAACTCCCTGAAATGGAATATTATCGCAATGAAATACGCCGCTTTGATAATGTTGATACATTAGATGAGGTGGAATATTTTACCCTCACTCCACCCAATGTAACCATTGTTTTAGAAGGGGGGAAAAAGGACAAGATGCGGCCTGGTGATATTCTCGGTGCACTGACTGGTGAAGCAGGTATTGAAGGTAAGGATGTCGGTAAGATAGATATCTATGAGCGCCAGAGTTATGTTGCTCTTGAGCGTAGTGTGGCTCAGAAAGCCTATTCGTATCTGAAAAGGGGAAAGATTAAAGGACGGACCTTTCCAGTCTGGGTCTTTGGCCAACCTGAGTTGATTGATGTCGAGACTGAGTTCTTCTGGAAGTGAGACAACTGAAATTAATCGGGTTCTTAAGAAAAAGGATCCATGACCTTATGAGAGTTCTCAAAGCAGGTTTTTTTTCTCTTGCTGCCAAAAGATGACGTCCTGAAATGAAGTACGTTATGGCCGAGTTGTTGAAATTATACCTGTTAAAAAAATGCGGAGTGGGAATCGCATAGATTTCAAGCATACGCTAGTTTTTATTTTTTATGCAAAACATGTCTTCAGCTGACATTGTTTTTCAGTGAGGCTGACCAGATATGAAAAAGACCATTGGCTTACTTGCACTGCTAGCGGCGTTTCCACCACTTTCTACAGATATGTATCTTGCGGCGATCCCGTTGCTGGGTGATACATGGCAGCAGCCTCTGACTGTTGTTAATCTGACCTTGATCTGCTTTTTTCTTACCTATTGCTGCTGTTTACTCGTTTACGGTCCGCTTTCAGATCGTTATGGCCGGCGGCCGCCATTGTTGGTGGGGTTGCTCTTGTATGTCGGGGCCAGCCTTCTCTGTGCCATTGCCGACAATGTCGTGATGTTGATCCTGGCCAGAACCTTGCAGGGCGCAGGGGCCGCAGCTGCATCGGCAATTGTCTTTGCCATCTGCAAGGACCTCTTTGCCGGGAATCTGCGCCAGCGGGTATTTATCCAGCTCGGGATCATCGTTGCAGCAGCACCCATGGTCGCTCCAATAATCGGCGGTTGGATAATCGAGTCACTGTCATGGCGCTGGATATTTGTCCTCCAAGCTCTTCTCGGTTTGCTGTCAATGCTTGGCGTCTGGTCGTTGAAAGAGTCGTTGACCGTGTTGAAGAGCGAAGGTCTGAAGGAGGTTTTCCGGAGTTACCTGAGGCTGATGAGTAATATGCCTTTTTTTCTTCTGACCCTGGCCTTAGCCTGTCTTGGAATCCCATTCTTCGCATTTATTGCCTCATCTTCCGAAATTTATATTACCGGTCTTGGCTATTCCGAAAAAGTGTACGGCTATTTCTTTGCCGCTAATGCTTCTGCTTTTTTGGTTGCACCGCTCATCTTTTCCAGGATGGCGCGTCGTTTTTCCCTCAGCCGTTTACTGCCTGTCAGTTATCTCGGGGTATTGGTGTCCTCTTTGCCAATGACAAACTCTCTTTTTTCCATGCCTTACCGATTGGTGGTGCCGATGTGGCTCCTTACCTTCTTTTTTTCTTTTGGTCGACCACCTGGGAATAATCTGATTCTTGAACAGGTTGACAGTGACATAGGGGCTGCATCGTCGCTGATGGTGTTTTTCTTTTTTATAACCGGGGCCTCTTCCATGTGGCTGATTTCCCTCGACTGGCTGGATAAAGTAGCCGTCCTGGGATGGCTTGGCATGTTTTCGGCAACCATAACCCTTTTGAGTTGGTGGGGGATTAACAGGTTATTCAAACTCCAACTACCGTAATGACTGAAAACTTCATTTTTTCAGGGTGATGGCTATGTTCCTGCTTTATTCCTCGTACTCTCTGCCAGTGAGCAGAGAAAGCACACTTTCCCAGGCCCAGGGTCTGGAATTCTCTTTTCTTCTTTTGCTTCAGACATTTTTTCTGTTACCATAATAGAAGAGAATTTCCTTTCTGCATCCCTGACACTCTTTCAAAAAAGAGGTTCACATATGCTGATTCTTGTCCGCTGTCTAGTTTTTTTGTTCTGTACCCTGATTTCCTTTCAGTCTCTTCATGGAACGGAGCAGATGGTGGAAATCGGAGTCCTTGCCAAGAGAGGTGCGGAGCGCGTTTATCAGCAATGGCAGCCGACTGCAGACTATCTCACTGATGCTCTCCCCGGCTATCGTTTCAAGGTCATTCCTTTAGGTTTTAATGAGATAGATGCCGCTGTTCAGAAATCCCGAGTCCATTTCGTCCTGGCCAATTCTGCTTTTTATGTGGAACTGGAAAAACGGTATGGTGTAAGTCGTATCGCTACCTTGATTAACCAGCATATGACCGGGAAACAGACAACAATTTTCGGTGGTGTTATTTTCTCGCGTGCAGACCGAAATGATATTCAGACCCTTTCAGATTTTAAACGAAAATCTTTTATGGCTGTTGATGCCATGTCCTTTGGCGGCTGGATCATGGCCTGGCGTGAGTTTGATCGGAACGGTATAGATCCCTTCACCTTCTTTTCTCGCCTGCAATACGGTGAAACTCATGATGCCGTCGTCTTTGGTGTGCGCGATGGCCTCGCAGACGGGGGGACGGTCCGTACTGACACCCTGGAACGTATGGCAGGAGAAGGAAAGATTGATCTTGCTGATTTCAAGATCCTGAACCAGAAACAGGAAGGGGACTTTCCTTTTCTCCATAGCACAGCACTCTATCCGGAATGGCCAATGGCAGCAGTCCAAACCACACCGAAACAACTTTCCCGGCTGGTGGCCTCAGCCCTGATGGCCATGGATGAGAAAAATTCTGCTGCCATCGCCGGCAAGATTGCTGGCTGGACTATTCCTCTTAATTATCAATCTGTTCACGACTGTCTCCTGGCTCTGCGTATTAGTCCGTATGAATCATATGGCAAGTTTACTCTGATGGATGTTGTAAAAAAATATTTGCTCCAGTTCGTTCTTTTACTCCTGGTAATTGTTTTTATCTTCTCGGTTTCTTTTTATATTTTCCGTCTCAATCGTGATCTCAGTAACAAAAAGGCAGAAGTTGACCTCCTCAATCAAAATCTTGAAGTGAAGGTAGAGGACCGCACCAAAGAGATTGAAAACTTGCTGGAGAGAGAGATTTATCTGCGCGAGATTCTTCAGACCGTTGCCGATGTCAATGAGTTGCTGGTTACTTCTGCAAACCTGGAAAAATTATTGGGGAATTCTTGTTCTCGTTTTGTTCGCCACAGTTATTATGATTTTGCCTGGGTTGGTCTGCTTGAAGAAAAAAAGATTACCCAGATTTTCTCCTCCGATGCTGAACATCTGCAGGAGATCCCGCCTTTTGATCCTGAAGACTCTGGTTCTCCATTTTCCAGATCAGCTACGGCCCAGTGTCTTCTTCAGAATACGACCGTGGTGCAGCTCTATAATCCTGATGGGCCGGGAATTACACCACTGCATAAGGGAAAATTGATCAGTGGTCTGCAGTGGGTGGTTGCTCTTCCCCTTCGAGCGGATCGATTCTCCCAACCAATTGGGGCCCTCTCCGTATACACCTGGCGTAAACAGGGTTTTGAAGGAGAAGAGATTTCCATGCTCGAAGAACTTGCCGGTGACCTGGGGTTTGCGATTACCGCTTATGGGCATCGTCAGGCGGTTGCCTATTTGGAAACTGAGCGAACGGAAAACTATGAAGACACTATTCTCTCCTTTGTCAATATGATTGACCACCGAGACACCTATACTGCTGGTCATACCCTGCGGGTTGCCCATTATTGTCAGCTGATTGCCTTGGAGATGGGGTATGACGAGGAAGAAATCGAGGTCTTGAAAAAGGCTGCCATCCTCCATGACATAGGAAAGATAGCAACTCCTGACTCGGTACTGCTCAAACCGGGGAAGCTCACCGAGTCTGACTATGATCTGATCAAACTGCATGCAACGGCGGGCTTTGAGATGCTCTCCCGGATCAAAATGTATCATGAACTGGCTGAAATTATTCATCAGCATCATGAGCGGCATGATGGCCAGGGGTATCCAATGGGATTGAAGGGCGACGAGATCCACCCTTTTTCCAGGATTATGTCATTGGCTGATGCCTTTGATGCCATGACCACCAACCGCATCTATAAGCCGAGAAAAAAACTGGACGAAGTTCTGACAGAGCTTGCTACTCTCAAGGGGATCCAATTCCATCCGGCCGTGGTTGATGCCGCTATCAAGGTACTCCATGATATTTCCATTATAACCAGTATTAATCAGCTACCGGTCACGGAACTGGAGCGTAAACGTTTTTCTTATTTCTTTAATGACAAATTGACTGGACTCTATAACGAAAATTATATGCAGATTATCCTCCAGAACAATCTGGAGTGTTTTGAATACACCTGTATAAACACCTTTCATCCTAAAATGTTACAGGAGTATAACAAGAAGGCAGGGTGGGAACAGGGCAATTGGTTTTTGCAGGAATTTGCTGAAGAATTACGAAAAACGTATCCAGACAGCCTGGTATTCAGGGCTTTTGGCAATGATTTTATTGTGCTTGCCAAAAAACACAATGAAATTTCCAGGGAGTCAATTGCACTGTTTAACAGTATCCGGAAAAGCGGGATAGATATTGAGGTCCATCATATAGATTTGCTGCAGGATAGGGCGTATACCATGAAAACCCTGGAACAGATGGGAATGATGGCCGGTTGGGGACAACAGAGGGCAGGATGAGTGAAAATGAGTGAACAAGGGAGTTGATTACTCATTTTCCTGCAGCCGTTTCTGTGCCTGCTCCAGAATTTCGGCAAGGCTCAGTACCTTTGTCTTCGGTGGTTCAAAAATCTTTTTGTGATCTTCAGGAGAGTAGTTTTCAGCGATGAATTTCTCGACGGGAAAGGTCTGGAACCAGCAGTCAAGGACTCGATTGCAGGGGAGGCCCTTGTTCACACTTCTGCAATACCTGAAAATCAGAAAGTGGCCGAGCATTCGGCAGTATCCTTCTTGGTGGTCATATTTTTCGATCATCCCATGCCTCTCTCTCTGTGGCCAATACCATAGCGATTCATAAAATATTTCCTGGAATGAAGATAAATACAACGGAGTCAAGGTGCAAGGAAAATCTGCTTATTCCTGGCGCACAGGATTAGGCAGAATACCGATGTTTTCGATCTCAACTTCCACCACATCTCCGTCCTGAAGGGGACCCACCCCACTTGGTGTACCAGTGGAAATAATATCGCCGGCTTCCAGCGTAAAGTTTCTTGAAATAAAAGAGACGATTTCCGGGATCTTGAAGATCATCTGGGCCGTGTTGCCCTGTTGCACCATCTGGCCATTGAGGCGGCAGATAATATTCAGAGCCTGCACATCACCGATCTGGTCTGGTGCCACCACCAACGGGCCGATGGGGCCGAAGGTATCCAGAGATTTTCCCCTGAACCATCCGGACTTATCGGTACGTTGCAGGTTTCTCTGGCTGATATCATTAAAACAGGTGAACCCCAGGATGTGGTGAAAAACCTCCTCGGCAGGCAGATCTTTTACTCGATCACGGATAATAATTGCCAGCTCTGCTTCATGGTCGGTACGGCAGTTCGTAAAATGATATTGCTGAAGAAATCTGGGGAGGATGATAGCTTCCCCAGGGCCGATGAGAACATTCGGGGTCTTTGAAAAAAGAACAGGTTCCTCGGGGATCTCGTTAGTGAAATTCTGTACGTTAACGGAACCACTTTCTTTGATATGTTCCAGGTAGTTGAGTCCAAGGGCTATGATCTTGGTGGGGCAAATTTCAATTTTGCCTCCCTTACTATAGGGTAGTTGGATGGACATGATATCGTTTCAGTTTCAAGGTTTCTCTTTGAGGTTGTCGGGATGGAGAATCATCACCGGGCAGCTGGCATCCCGGCTCACGGCCGTGGCAATAGAGCCGTAGATCCGTCGCTCGGCTGTTTGACAGTTGTGGCTCGCCATGATGATGAGATCGATATTCTTTTCATCTGCACAGGCTACAATTTCTTCCACGGTTTCCCCGATTCTGATGATTGTACCCGTTGGTCTGCAATTATCCAGATGAAGCTCTACAAAATTCTCCATGGCTCGTTCCGCCTGGGTTTTTAATACCCTGCCGTAGGTGTGGAACCAGTCTTCTTCAAAGGCCATTCCTTTAAACTGTTCAGGACCTGCCAGGGTGTAAAGTAGAAAGAGTTCTGCAGAAAATTTTTCTGTCATGAATTTGGCGTAGGGAAGAACGGAAACGGAACAATCGGTAAAATCCAAGGGGACCAAAATCTTAGAGATGGTAACCATAAATTTCTCCTTTTGAGTGAAGGAATCCTTATGTAATCCCGTTTTCTGGGAGCGAGCAAGGAAGAATGCTCCTGCATCAACCCTTCTCTGCCTCTTTTCAGTATTATAGCATCATCGTCTGGGAAATTGAAACTATCTGTTTCACTTAAGTCTACAGTGCCCATCAATCTGGATTGTCCTCTTGGGAGGAGATGAATCGGCAAAAATAGATATTTATACCTATTTTATCAACAAGGAATAGATGCTATTGCTAAATTTTAATGAATTGGAGGGGAATGAGAAGGCACTTATTAAGAGAGATGGGCTGTACCTGTTATTGCCTGTTGTTGTATCCCAGGAAACAGTTGGGTCTCTCTACATTCATGCCGGTCTTGATCCTTTTTTTTTGAACGTCTTTATACCTATTTGATCCTTTTTTGGGTTATCTCGGTTATGCCCTTTTCGTGGCCTATTTTCTTTCCACACGGCTGCAAAAATCAATCTCTACGCCCATTGAAACCCTGACCAACATTATGGCCAAGGTGTCTAAGGATAAACAGTACAACCTGCAAGTGGAACACAACAGTTGTAATGAGATAGGTTTTCTCTACCAAGGCTTTAATGAGATGCTGTACGAGATAGATAAGCGCGATCGAGACCTGCTGCTTACCCAATACTCGATGGATTATTCAAGTGACGGTATCTGTTGGATTGATGAAACAGGAACCATCACCAATGCCAGTCTTGGTGTCTGCAAGCTGCTCAAGTTTTCAAGAAAAGTGTTGCTTCGGTCAACCATATTTCAAGTATGGCAAGGTCTTGACCAGGAGGGATGGAGAAAATTCTGGGAATAAATTGATAACTCACAGGATATTCATTTTTCTACCACTATGCTCACTCAAGATGGTGACAAGGTACCTGTGGAGGGTTCCTCTCATACCGTTCATCTTGAGCAAAACCTATGCTGCATGCTTTTTCGTGATGTGAGTGAACGGAAGAAACTGGAAATTCAGCTCCAACGCTCACAAAAGTTAGAGGCCCTTGGTACCCTGGTTGGTGGCGTTGCCCATGATTTGAACAATATTTTGAGCGCACTTACCTCCTACCCTGAACTTCTGCTGCTTGACCTACCTGAGGATTCGGAGCTACGCGTCCCTTTGCAGACCATTGAGCGATCAGGTCTCAAGGCAGCTGCGATTGTTCAGGATATGTTGACCCTGTCCAGGCGAAACAACATAGTCAAAAAAAATATAGACCTCAATCATAGTGTTCTCGAATATCTGCAATCGCCTGAATACAAAAAATTGCTGGAATTTCATGTAAATATCAATATTACAACTGATCTCACCGAAGAAGTGGATCTTATCTGTGCCTTATCTATTCACATGGCCAAATGTATCATGAATCTGGTCTCGAATGGGGTGGAGGCAATGCCAGCCGGAGGGGACCTCATTATTCGTACCGAAAACATCTTTTTGAAACAGAAGCTCTCCGCCTACAGTTCAATAAAAAAAGGAACGTATGTCCTTCTCCAGATCATCGATTCGGGGGTGGGTATTTCTACTGAAGATTTGCAGCAAATGTATGATCCGTTTTATAGCAAGAAAAAGATGGGGAGAAGTGGAACAGGACTGGGAATGACCATCGTCTGGAACAGTGTTGCCGATCATGACGGTTATATCACTGTCGAAAGTAAAGAAGGATCCGGGACTCGCTTTTCTCTTTATTTTCCTTCAAATAGTTCTGTGGAAAACTCACAGGAAAAGGTTATAAAACTGGATGATTGCATAGGTAATGAATCTATCTTGGTGGTTGATGATATGCTTGAACAACGTATTGTTGCCTCTGCCATGCTCTCCAAAATGGGGTATTCTGTTTCCGTAGCGGCCAGTGGTGGAGAGGCAGTCGAGTTTCTCAGAGAAAATAAGGTAGATGTCCTTGTCCTCGACATGATTATGCCTCCTGGAATGGATGGTCTCGATACCTATAGAAAAACAAGTGAAATCCACCCCGGACAAAAGGTTGTCATAGCCAGTGGCTTTGCTGAAACTAAACGGGTAAAAGAGCTGCAACGATTGGGAGGGGGAGGTTTTGTTAAAAAACCCTATAATCTTAAAGAACTTGGCAAGAGCATACGCCAGGAATTAGAAAGGGGGGCTTAGCCATGTCCTCGATGTGTATCAGTTTGATTCTCTCATTTCAGGCTTTGCGATAAATTCTTATCCGGTTTTGATCGGTCTGTCTTTTGATGGTTCCTTCTTTCTCTTCTCAAAAAATAGAGGGAAACTCCACATAACGATTGAAAAACAAGACAATTATCGGATACGTTTGAGATGTTCAGTAATAGTAATGATAGCCGAGGGGCATAAAATAGAGAGTTATGGTAGCATAGCTTTATACGGACAGATATGAGTCGTTCTCCTGAGTGGATTGAAGACAGGCCCAAGCCAGCTGCTGCTTATCAATACCGTTATGGTATTTGAATCAGAGCACAGAGAGTGACCGAACACAAATGTAAGGGGAAACAGAGTGAATCCTGGAAAGGCCTTAACACCTCTGGAAATATACAAGGTCCTGGAGAAGAGCAACTGTAAACGTTGTATGCTACCGAGTTGTCTGGCCTTTGCTGCTGCTGTGGTGGGTGGCCAAAAGAATCTTGATGACTGCCCTTTGCTTTCTGAAGCGGTGAAGAATTCTCTCGCCTCAACCCTGCAGAAACGTTCCATGGCTGAGCCTCGGCAGGCAGAGTTCATGACGAAATTGTTACAAGAGGTGAGGGGGCTTGATCTTGCTGCAGTCGCAACCAGGATCGGGGCCGAATATGACAACGGTGTCCTGAGTGTCAGGTCAATGGGGAAGGAGTTTTTTGTGGACAGTCAGGGCCAGGTGCGTTCCGAGTGTCACATTATCCCTTGGGTGCTGGCACCACTGCTCGCATACATTTGTTATCCCACCCATCAGGCAATTACCGGGCGCTGGATCTCCTTTAGGGAGCTCAAGGGCGGGATTGACTGGCAGGGACTCTTTACCAGTCGTTGTGAGACACCGTTGCGGAAGTTGGCCGATGCTCAATCCGAGCTCCTTGGTGATATTGTCGATCTCTTTCAGGGCAAGGAGGTGGAGGGCTTTGATGCCGATATCGCTCTTGTGCTGCATCCGTTTCCCCATTTCCCCATCCTTATCTGTTATCAGGCCCCGGATGATGATCTGCAGTCGGAGCTTACCATCCTCTTTGATGAGTGCTGCGGAACAAATCTGCACATCAAGTCTATCTATACCCTCTGCGCCGGCCTGATAAAGATGTTCGAGCAGATTGCTCGCCATCATTTTGTGACCAATGAACAGTGAATAAAGTAGATACGATCACCTCCATCTTTGAGGCTGAAAGTATCAGATGGTGCTGTCGAAATGAGGCAATAACTTTATATTTTCCATCACTTCTTTAATTTCAATGAAGTGAAAAGGTTTTTGAAAGAAAGCAAAGGCTCCTGCATCCATGGCCTCTTTGCAGGTATCTTCGGTACCATGGCCTGTGATAATGATGACAGGAATTTCAGGGCGATTTTTTTTAAGACACTTTACAAATTCTATGCCGTCAATTCCCGGCATGCGGATATCGGCAAAAGCAATGGTGTAATTACCACTGTTCATGGCTTTTAAGCCCGAAGCGCCATCTTCTAATTGATCAGCCTGGTATCCTAAAACCTCAAGGAATTCGACAAGGATCTCTCGAACTATCGCTTCATCATCAACAATGAGTATTTTATGGGAAGGGGATGGTTTCATCTGTTTCTGTTGGTGTTCGGCATTCGGGAAAATGAATAATAAAAGCTGTTCCTTCACCTTCTCGGGACTCCAAATCGATCGTGCCGCCAAACTCTTCTACGATTGATTTGCAGATTGATAGACCCAGGCCTGTGCCTTTGTCGGGATCTTTTGTAGTGAAAAATGGATCGAAAATACTGGGGATGATACTCTCAGGGATTCCGCTACCGTTGTCCTTGATTTCTATCCATATATTTTTTTGATTTTCCAATTCATCACTTCCGGTACGGATACTAATGTCGGGCCTGTAGTTTTGGCCTGCTTCCTTCTTTTTGCTTTCAACAGCATCTCTCGCATTTGTGAGAAGATTAAAGATGACTTCTTCAACGGAAAAGGGATTGACCAGAACAAATAGCTTCCGGGGAGCGAGAATTTTTTCAAGATGCAAATCATACGATTTGAATTGTACCATGACGAGGGTTAAAGCAGTACAGACAATGTCGTTCAAGTCTACTCGTGAGATTTCTACTTTTCCGGCATTCCGGGCAAATAATCGAACATGGTCTATGATATGAACCATGCGGTCAACCTGCTCGATGATGGTCTGGACGTTGTTCTCAATTTTTTGCGGTACAAGGGGGCCTTCTTGAGCGAGAGATAGAAGTGTCAGCTCTGCTTTTCCTCTCACACCGACCAGCGGTTGATTCAACTCGTGGGCGATGCCAGCAGCCATTTCACCGAGTGAGCGCAGGCGGTCCGATCGCATCTGCAAGGAACGCTGTTCCTCTAGTTCTGTTTCTATCTTTTGTCGTTGGCTAATCTCATGTTTCAGTTGTTGGTTCTTCGAGGCCAGTCGGTGTTGCTGTCGTTTGGATTCATCATACCGGGTTTGGAGAACCAGGTTCTCGGTGTTGAATTTCACCAATTTCACAATCCCGAGGAGAATCATCAATGCCAGAAAAGCGGTGCCAAGGAGCGACTGCCAAGGTGTCAGCGTACCCGTGATTGTCTTTTTTTCCACCCATGAGAGAAGATAGAGCGGCACGTTGTGAATCGTTACACGCGTGACCATCATCTGTTTAGCATGAGCTCTTTCTGAGGGGAATTTAATCAGTGAAAATTGGTCTTCTGGGAGCTGATGGATTGTCATGGAAGTCAGCTCGCGAAAATCTGGACACTGTGCTGCATCATCAGAGCGCATGATCCGGCCGTCATTGCTGACTAAATCAAACCTGTCAAGACTCGGATTGGGTGAAAAATCGACAAAGTGTTTGCGCACAGTATCGAGATTCAATATGGATATTAAGCTTCCCATCACTTCACCTTGAAGGATACAGGGTGTTTTCAATACAAGCTTAATTTTGTTATTTTCCTGATCAATGAATACGATGGGAGGCTCATCAGGGGAAGGGGCTGTTTTTACCGATGAAAAGAAAAAAGCTTCCTGGCTTTCGCTGGCTGTATCGATAAGGGGGCGTCCGCTAGTGTCTACCAGGAGAAGCCGCATATAGATGGGATCGCCTTGTATGGATTTTTCTTGAAGGGTCTTCAGCAGGATCTGCTTGATGACGAAGAGGCTGACCTTGAGACCGTATGCTTCAGACATGCCAAGGGATTTATTTATGAAATATGACAAAACATCCTTGGAGGTCGCTATGGATTCCAGACCATGCTTTCGTTCTGAAAAAAAATAGCCAAGAGAGAAGGCACGTTTTTCCAAGTCCAGATGAATACGTTTCAGCGTCGATTTTTGCAGTGCGGTCTGGCTTTGGAAGTTGATTGCCATGAGAAGGCAAAGATAGGTTCCTATGACCAGATAGGCGATCAGAATAACAATCTTTGGTTTCTGGAAGAAGTTGGCCAGTTTCGCTTTCAATGAATCTTCCATAGCATGGGTGCGGGGTAACAGAATTCAATCCATCAGAAACTGAGGATAATAAATAAACAGAGAAGGATAATATTTCTCTACAAGTTGTTTGTACCTGCCGCTATTCTTAAGTTCTTTAAAGAAGGTTGCAAACGCCTGAGATAGTTGGGGAGATGTTTTGGCAAAGGCGCAGGCCATCCCCTGATCAGGTGATACCGGACCGATCACTTTGATCTCTCCAGGCCACTTTTCCAGGGCAATGAGTGCCACGGGCACATCCATAAGAGTCGTATCCGTTATGCGTGCCATTACCGCTGGTATCATTTCGTTGAGATCCCGGTTTGCCGGAAAGGTTTCGATCGTTGCCCCGGTTCCGTTTAATGCGTATAAATTGGGATCGAGACAGCTGTCTTTTAGACCGAGAACACTGACTCCGGTCAAACCCTGTTTTACCAAATCAACATCTTTCTGAATTTCACCTGTCGGGGCGATGGGTTGCAGTGCTGAATCGGCGCGGGCAAGCAGCCAGATACCGGTGGGAAAGGTGGTTTCTGAAAAGGTGACGATCTTTTCTCGCCATGGTAGAATTGTAAAACCGGTAGCGATCACGTCACCACGGACAGGATGGCTCTCCCCAGAAATTTCAATATCTTCACCTTGCGGACGAACAATTTTCCCGGTCAGATCAGCCACCACATTCTGCCAGTCGGTTTCAACAAATTCGTATTTGACACCCAGATGTTCGGCAAAAAGCTGCATCAGTTCAACATCCAGTCCACTCTTTTCTTTCGTGATGAAGTTGGCATAAACAATCCCCAGATGACGTAACTTGCCAGCCTTCAAGACCTCGTCTAATTCTCTTGCCCCTGATTTTCCAGGGATTGTGAAGGTGATAACTATCATGGCCAGCATTAACAGCGTAATTTTTTTCAAATGGAGACTGTGCATGGAGGTTTCCTTTTTTGGGGAGAGGGTATCTTTATATCATGAGATGGGATTAATTTGTCTGAGTTACGGTGTGTTCAAAAAAATCATCCAGATAGAGAAAGACTGTGGGGTAATATTTCCGGACCAGTTCTTTATAGGTGCCGTCCAGCCAGAGGCTTTGAAAAAACAGGTTGAATGCACTCAGAAGCTCTGGATTGTCTTTGCCTACCGCTACCCCCATCATCTGATACGGCGATATTGGTCCGATCACTTTGATATCGCCAGGCCATTTCTGGAGGGCAATCAGGGCGTCTGGAATATCGAGTAATGTTGATTCAGCGGCACCGCCCAAGATTGCCGGGGCAATTTCGTCAAGATTTTCGCTGGCTGTATAAAAGTGAATGTCAGCTGCAGTTGCTTTGAGGTCATAGAGCTCTGGATCAAGGCAGGTACCTTTCATGGTCAGAACACTTCTATCTTTAAGTGCCCCCCTGACGTTATTGATATCGGTAGCAATGGTCCCACTTGGTACAATGGGCTTCAGGGGAGAGTCGGCACGGGCAATCAGCCAAACACCGGTTGGAAAGGTTGGAGTTGAAAAATTCACCAATGTTTCACGCCAGGGAAGGATCGTCAGCCCATTGGCAATAAGATCGCCGCGAACAGGAGTTTTTCCTTCCACGATGATGCTGTCTCCTTGTTTGCGGACCTGTGTTCCTGTCAGATCTCCAAAGGCTCTGGACCAGGTGGTGGGGACCAATTCGTATCTGACCCCGAGATGTTTTGCAAAGAGCTGCATCAACTCCACATCCAGTCCGGTCACGCCCTCGTTTGTTTCCCGGACAAAGTTGGCATAGTTTATCCCCAGATGGCGAAGCACGCCGCGTTTACGAATCTCTGCCAGATCATCAGCAAATGCTGAACCGGGTAGGTAACAAATGAATAAAACAGCGATGACTATGTTTCTAACGACTTGGAATGATTTGTCTCTTTTCATAGTTGTATGTGGAGCTTTTAAGTTGCCATACTTCAGTCGTCAGCCCCGCTTCTGGAGCTGATTTTATCCAAGAGTACCTTAAGCCAGGGGAGAAGCAATATCTCCTCAAATCGAAAAAAATTCACTTGAGTCCGGGATGAGTTAATCATATTTACACAAAATTATTCTATAGCAGTATGATAATCTTTGTCAATACTACCAGCACTTATTCTTCGCTGGATTTCATTATTGTTAGTTTCGTGGTGCCAAGAATCGTAATAAATAATTTCTGTACAAGGTGTACCCTCCTGTCTGTATACGGGGAGCCCATTTGCAGCTGTCTGGCACCAGGAAGAGTGTATTCTCTGGTGCCATTTTTGGGTATTTGACCCTGCATGATTTTTGAATTGACTGCACTGTAAGGCTGAAAGATGAGGTGCGGATAGGGAAAAGTGATTGGAATAACGAGCGAGTACTCGTCAACTGGCAGGACTGTCGAACTGATGTTCGTATCAACAAAATGAAAGGGATGAGTGCAAAACGTCAGGGGGGAGCGATGGGCCAGGAAGCCTTCTCCAACGTGTTCTTGACTCGATGTTGTTGCAAAAAAACATGGTGTATTGTGGGGGACGCCAAGAGCCTGTTTGAGAATGCCCTTTTGCCCGAACGCTTTATTTTTTAGAAATGCCTCGGTTTTGAATAAAATGCCTGTTCTTGGACAAGTTCCTTGTTATTGGAGAGATAATTTCTTGAAAATTTTTTCGGTACCGTAACTGCTCAGTTCCTCAACTGTCAGCCATTTGAGTCCTTTTTTAAAGAACATGGGGGCGTCGAAAAGATTTTCGCTGAGAGATGTCTGGGTTTTGTCAAAAGTACCGCTCCACATAAGTTCCCGGCTGGCGACGTTAACCAGGAAAACAGAAAAAGCCACAGATGCCGCATCGCTGGCGGCCATGGCGCTACCAACTCGTTCCTGATAGCGCCAGACCAGGCCCACCAGAACATGATCTACGCCCAGGTCTTGCCCGAAACGGAGGGCAATATGGCGCAGTGTGTCGCTCGGTTCTCTTGGTATCTGCTTAGAGGCCTCTATACTTTTGGCCAGTGGCAGGATCTGCTCTCCGAATTTTTTGAGCAACTCAGTCTGCACCAGCGTGGTCATAATTTCTTCGGCCCGGGGAAAAAAATATTCGCCCACAGCCCCGAGGTCGCGGAGCTGGCAGTCCAGCTGGTTTTTCTTTTTCTGTCCTTCACTGCTGCCCGTGATAAAAGGCAGTATTGCAATCTGCTGCAGTTCAACGGCATCATTTGCGGACGGGGCCTCTGCTCCCAGACAGTTTGTGGCTGAACCAGGGAGTACAAAAACAAAGGCCAGCATCAGAAAAAATACCTTCCTGATATCATTTAATACCATCATGGTGTGGTTCTCTAAAGGCTGCCGGGCCATCTTTGCCCGCCTGTTGAACAAGGAACTGCTCAGCCAGACTCTATAGATAAGAGAAGGATTCAGCCTTCAAAATCCTCCGGTGTATGACGAACGATGTCCGCATTGATCAGATAGATGACTTCTTCTGCAATATTAGTGGCATGATCTGCGATTCTTTCCAGGTGTCTGCCCACCGACAACGCGTGCTGGAGATAATTTATCTGCTCAGGATTGTTAACGATCGCTTCATTGAGATGCAAATACATATCCTGGGTCATTGCGTCGATTTCGTCATCTTCAGAGCGGATTTTGTATGCCAGTTGCACATCCATATTGATAAGACTGTCAATGCTTCGGCTCAGCATCCCTTCAGCCTTCAGTGCCATCCCGGTTATGTCAAAGGGGAGCTTTATCTCTTCCTGAAGGGCCATGAATGCACTGCGTTCGGCAATGTTCACTGCCAGGTCACCCACCCGTTCCAGTTCGTTGTTGATTTTCAGAACCGTGATGATGAAACGGAGATCCACAGCTACTGGCTGGTAAAGAGCCAGGATACTGAGACAACTTTCCTCTATCTCGACTTCTATGGCATCGATTTCACTATCATAGTTTTTTACATCAAGGGCCATCTGTTCATCGTGCTTGATAATGGAAAGAGTTGCACGGTAAACGCGGTCTTCAACATTCTCCCCCATGCGAAGGATGTTGGTTTTGAGTTTTTCTATATCTCTCTGCAGGTGCCTGGACATATCTTGCTCCTTAATAAATTAACCAAACCTGCCGGTAATATAATCTTCGGTCTGTTTTTCTTTCGGTTTGGTGAATATGCGTTTGGTTCGCCCGAGTTCGATCAGCCGTCCTTCATAGAAGAAGGCAGTCGTATCAGAAACTCTGGCCGCCTGCTGCATATTGTGGGTGACGATGACAATGGTATAGTCCTGTCGCAGTTCACCGATGAGATCTTCAATGTGGGTGGTTGATTTTGGGTCCAGGGCGGATGCGGGTTCATCCATGAGGAGAATCTGTGGGTCAACGGCCAGGGCCCTGGCGATGCAGAGGCGCTGCTGCTGCCCCCCGGAAAGACCCATGGCGTTTTCGCCGAGACGATCTTTTACTTCATCCCAGAGTGCCGCTCGGCGAAGGCTTTTTTCGACAATTTCAGCCAATCGTTTTCTGTCATGTAGCTTATGGATTCTCGGTCCATAGGCGACATTGTCAAAAATTGACTTTGGAAACGGGTTTGATTTTTGAAAAACCATGCCGACCTGTTTCCGCAGATCAACGATATTTTCTTTTGCATCATAAATATCCTGGCCGTTGATCAACACCTTGCCGGTAAGTCTGGTTTTGGGAATGATATCGTTCATTCTGTTCAGACAGCGGAGAAATGTGGATTTGCCGCAGCCGGAGGGGCCGATCAGGGCTGTTACCCTCTTTGGGGCGACGTCCAGGGAGATGTTGAAAAGGGCCTGGTTGGGGCCGTAGAAAAAACTGACATCCATGGCCTGGATGGCCGTATTGCTCTCTTGCATCTTTACCATTTGTATTTTTTCCGGAAGTATATACGTATAACAATGGCCCCGATATTCATTCCCAATACCAGCATGAGCAGAACCAGAGCTGTTCCGTATTGAAGAGGCAAGACCTTTTCTGTTTCTGGGTGCTGTGTGGCCAGGATATAGAGATGATAGGGCAGGGCCATCACCTGGTCGAAGACAGACCCCGGTAATTTGGGGAGAAAAAAGGCGGCCACGGTTAATAAAATAGGGGCGGTTTCACCGGCAGCCCTGCCGATGGCCAGGATTGAGCCGGTGATCATCCCTGAAATGGAATAGGGCAGAACATTGGTACGGATTGTCTGCCACTTCGTGGCTCCCAGGGCCAGGCTGGCCTCTCGAAAACCGCGGGGTACGGCCCGCAGGGCCTCTTCGCTGGTGACGATGATGATGGGTAGGACCATACAGGCCAGGGTGAGAGATCCTGCCAGGATGGAGGTCCCGAAACGGCAGAAAATAACGAAAAGTCCAAGGCCAAAGAGGCCATAGACAATGGACGGTACGCCGGCAAGGGTGATAATGGCCAGCCGTACCAGTTCCGAAAAGCGATTCTGTTCCGCATATTCTGCCAGGTAAATGGCACAGCCAATCCCGAGTGGCAAGGCAACCATGATGGTGCCGACAGTGAGGTAGAAGGTCCCGACAATGGCGGGCAGAATTCCTCCTTCCGAGCCGCTGCGCCTTGGGAAGGAGGTGAGAAAATCCCAGTTGATAACCGGAAGCCCATGGCGGATAACATCAAAGAGAATATAACCGATACAGAGGACGATACCATAGGTGATCAGTCGTAGCAGCTGGTAGGACAGTTTCTGGGAAAGATTGCCGCTCATTGGGCCATACCGTATTTTTTTAGAATTATGCGGGAGAAGGCATTCAGGAGAAAGGTGACGAACAGCAGTATGAGGCCGATCCAGAACAGGGCTTGATAATGGTGACTACCAAAGGGGACCTCTCCCATTTCTGCAGCGATGGTGGCGGTCATGGTGCGGATTGGATCCAGAGGAAAAAAAGAGATAATGGCCGAGTTACCGCTGACCATCAGCACAGCCATGGTCTCGCCGATAACCCTGCCGATGCCGAGCATGATTGCAGCCATTATTCCGGGCAGGGCAGCCGGCACCGTCACTTTGAAAATAGTTTGCAGTTCACTTGCGCCAAGAGCAAGGGATGCCTGTTTGAAGGATTGGGGAACACTGGCCAGGGCGTCCTCGGAAATGGTGATGATGGTCGGCAGGGCCATAAGGGCCAGGAGCAGGGAGGCAGTCAGGGCGTTGAGGCCCGAATTGAGGCCGAAAACATCTTTTACCAGGGGGGCGAGAACCAAGAGGCCGAAAAACCCAAGAACCACGGAAGGGATACTGGCGAGAATTTCAATAAAAGGCTTGAGAATTTCCCGTTCCATGGGTTGCGCTACTTCAGAGATATAGATCGCGCCCACCACTGAGAGCGGGATCGATATCAGCATGGCCAGCACGGTCACCAGGGAAGAGCCAGCCACCAGGGGGTAAATGCCAAAGCGCTCTTCTTGAAAAGAGACGGGAACCCATCCGGAATCAAAGAGTTTTCCGATCCCGGGCTCAAAGGCAAAGGGCATGGCCTCTTTGCCCAGGAAGAGAAAAATGAGGGCGACAATAAGAACACTTATGGATGCCGTAGCAACCAGCAGTATCCGCATGAAGTTATCTGTACGCATTGCTGCCTGAAGTGAGAGATACTTTCCTGTCAGCTTTTATGCCGCCAAGTTCCGGCTGTCGTCTGCACGCTGTTTTCATCTGTTGGCCTTTTCAGAGATGCAGAGATCCATGCGGGCATCGACGAGTTTTTGATACACCAGTAACAGCTTTGCGCCATCACCTTTTACGCCTGCCTTAAAAAGATCGCCTTCCAATTCAGCAACTTCCAGGCGTAGATAGTAATCGAGCATCTCTTTCAGGTGGGCCTTGACAATTTTCCCTGTCAGAAGTGGGTGATTATTGGTGACATTGGCGTCTTTGAAAGTTACGCCATGTTCCAATTCTACTTCCAGCCCCCTGCGAAACTCTTGTGTCGAAACCAGGGCGGCTTCTCCGCCAAGCATTTCCTGAATGATTTTTGCTTCCTCCAGTGCTACTGTCGCGGTGGACAGTTGTGTCCAGTCGCGGATGCCGATTTCCCGGCAGACCCGCTGTACTTCTTCCTTGGTGATGTATTCCGGAAGTTCCATGTCAAGTCTCCATGCTGATGATGACCAGGTTGTAAAAACTAAAAAAAAAGGTACACGCCTCGGAGAGGCAGAGCTTTTGCGAGGCCTTTACTCTTTGCTTCCCTGCTTACTGTAAAGGAACATAGCCAGCTTCTTGGACGATCTTCTGGCCCTGTTCGCTGAGGGTGAAGTCGATGAAATCTTTTGCTGTTCCCTGGGCATCTCCATTGGTGTAAAGAAAGAGATGTCTGGCAATGGGATAGCTGCCATCCTGTACCGCCTGATTCGAAGGCGCGATGAACGGTGCTCCATCCTGATCCTGAATGCTGACTGCCTTGATTCTGTCGGCACTGTTTTTTACGTATCCCAGTCCCACATAACCGATGGCCCCGCTGTCCGCCGCCACACCCTGCACCAGAGCAGAAGTTCCGGGTAACAGACGGGCCCGAGGCGTGTAGTCCTGACGGTTCATTACATGTTCCTGAAAAAAGACATAGGTCCCGGAACTGGATTCCCGGGAGAATACCAGCATAGGCTGGTCTGCTCCTCCCAGCTCCTGCCAGTTTGTGATTTCCCCTGTGAAGATTTTCTGGAGCTGGTCCAGGGAAAGCGATTCTACCTGGTTTTGGGGATGGACTATCACCGCAATACCGTCAAGAGCGACGCTGACCTCCATGGGTGTGTCTCCTTTTCCGGCAGCCAGCTCCATCTCTTTGTCATTAATTCTGCGTGAAGAAGCACAGATGTCGGTGGTGCCATTGATCAGGCCGGCAATTCCGGTCCCGGATCCACCACCGGTAACGGAAAGCTCGACATCCTGGTGCAGTTTCATAAAGTCTTCGGCCCAGGCACTCACCAGGTGGACCATGGTGTCCGACCCTTTGATGGTGAGATAGCGTGTTTCGGCTGCTTCTTTTTTCGCTTCGTTTTTGGATGTGCCTGAGTCACAGCTGGAGAAACATAAGCCGATCAAGACAAGAAAACAGTAGGTAAAAATCTTTTGCATGGGACAACCCTCCAAAGTTGAAATGATTGCTGCCAGCGCCTGTCAGCCTTCTGGTATTTTCGTTAGTTGCAATTGGTTGCTATGATGATTTCTGAAAAATAGCATTCAGAGGCAATGATAACCATATGGGAATTGAGAAAGACAGATAAATTTGAGACTACTGTATTAAAGCGTCAGGACGGGTGAAAAGTCAAGAAATAACCGTATAGATGCATGAAAAAACTGAGTTTGTGTCAAATAATATTCAGGTTTCCATTTGCCATTATTTCGATCCCCGTCGTATTGGCCAAGAGGTCAGCTAAGGATTTGTCAATGTTAAGTGAAAGGATTTTTAGATCCCTGTTTTGGTTCTTGGCGGGTTGGCTGGTTTTCTGCTAGGATGTCATGTGTTACAGCAATAATTGTGTTTGATTCAAATAAAAGGACTTTGTTACGTTATGCGAAAGAAAAGTATTATCTCTCTCTTTGTTATGCTGTCTCTCTTCTTTGCTGTTGTCTCACCAATGAGATCTCAGGCAGACCCGGTCAAAGACGGCTCAGATATCCGTAGGGCCCTGTCAGGTCCTGAGGTGAAAGCATGGGCCCTGCAGAATGTTGTTAAGATGCAGAGTTTTTACCAGGCCCGCGGCTATCATAAGGCCTGGACTCCTGGACTGCTCACCAGCCTGGTGACGGCTATCAATACCTCAACCACACATGGTTTCACCCCCTGTGATTACAGGGTGACGCTTTTGCAGGACAACAACATCGATCCACTACGCAGGGAATTGCTGGCCACAGATGCTTATCTGACGTTAGCTGGCCATCTTTTGAGCGGTAAGGTCAATCCCGTTTCCATTGAACCGGGCTGGAATGAGGCCGGTCGGAAGAATGATCTGGTCGCATACCTTGAAAAGGCTTTGGCGCGAGGTGATATTGAGGAAAGTCTGGAGGCCCTTGCCCCCACTTATCCTGAGTACGAAGAATTGCAGCGGGCCTTGGCCCGCTACCGTCAAATTGCAAACCATGGTGGTTGGGGACAGATTGATTCCGGCAGGCTGATGAAGCGGGGAAGCCACGGCGAACGGGTAATTCAACTCCGCCAACGGCTGAAGGCCGGTGGCGATCTGGAGATGGATAGCGATCCGGATCCGGCGGAATATACGACAGCAGTGGAGGAGGCAGTAAAGCGTTTTCAGCAACAGGTCAATCTGGAAACGGATGGCATGCTGGGTCCCAATACCATGCGTAATCTGAACATGACACCGGAGGACAGGATCGCCGCCCTGCGCATTAATATGGAGCGTTGGCGGTGGCTCCCGGAAGATCTGGGCGTCCGTCATATCCGGGTCAATATTGCCGGGTTCTTTCTTGAGGCCTATGACCATGGGATTCTGGCCAGGCAGCATAAGGTTATCGTCGGTATGGATTACAGACAGACCCCGGTCTTTTCCGATGCCATTGAGTACCTGATTCTCAATCCCTGGTGGTATGCCCCACGCAAGCTGGCGGTGAAAGATAAACTGCCCATGTTTCACAAGGATCCCAAATATTTTGGCAAAGGAGGATTTCAGTTGCTGGGAAAAGATGGGAAACAGGTGGATGAGCGGAGTATCCAGTGGTGGCGTCTCTCAGAGAATAATTTTCCCTACCAGCTGCGTCAGAAACCCGGGCCTAAAAATGCTCTGGGGCGGGTAAAGTTTATCTTTCCCAACAAGTATAATATCTATCTCCACGATACGCCGTCCACTGAACTCTTTGCCAAGGTGCAGCGGGTTTTTTCCTCCGGCTGCATCCGGGTGGAAAACCCCCTGGAGCTGGCTGAATGGCTATTGGCCAGCCAGGAAGGATGGAGCCGGGAAAAAATTCAGCAGGTGGTGGACAGCGGCAGGGAGACACGGGTCAACCTGGCAGTTCCAATGCCTGTGCACCTCCTCTATTGGACCGTTCTTTCCGACAGCGAAAACAATGACGTCCGATTTATAGATGACCAGTATCAGCGGGATTCTCAGATTCTGGTAGCTTTGGACACCATATGCCCTGCAGGACAGGCAGCAGGTGGGAGATAGACTTTCCTTTTTTGGGCCAGCGGAGCTGTCCTGCTTTATTCCGGATCTGCTATTTCCGCTTCTCGGAGTTGTCTGGCCGCTTTTTCCGGACTGACGGTATTCACCGCCAGGCCGGAGCCCAGTTCGAAGCCGTTTGGGATGCTGGTCCGGGGGCAGATTTCCAGGTGCCAGTGGAAGCTCTCTTGCAGATCTTCGGCTCGTGCATCACGGGGGGCTGAGTGGAGGAAATAGTTATACTGGACCCCTCCCAGTACCCACTCCAGCCGGGCCATAACTCTTTTCATTATCTGACCGAGGTCCCGGCAGGTCTCATTGTCAATGGCTGTGTAGTCGTGCTGATGGACCAGGGGCAGGATGTGGACCTCCCATTCAAAACGGCTGGCAAAGGGTTTGATGGCAATGAAATGCTTGCTGCGTTCCACCACATACTGGCCTACGTTGATTTTTCTTCTGATTTTTCCTGAGTTGCGTTCATAGAGAGTGGCCTCGTAGGAGGTGGCCTCATCAATGAGGGAGCAGAAGACGCAGCGCTGTTTTTTCTGGAAATAGCTGCGACTGTTGGCGACCTCTGCCTCCACGTTGTACGGAACAATGGGCATGGCAATGATCTGGCTGTGGGTGTGGGGGATGGAGCCGCCGGCAGCCGGGCCGAAATTTTTAAAAACCAGAACGTAGCGGTGGTTCTTATCGGTCTCGTAAAGTTGTGCCATACGGTCACGGTAGAGGCCGAAGAGCCTGGTGAGGTGGGAGATGCTCATTTCGTGGATGGAGATTCCGTGCCGAGAATGGTCGATGATCACCTCATGACGGCCGTAGCCGTCTATGACCTGTTGAACTCCGAAAGAGAGCTCTTCGAGGTTGCGCTCGTCAGCGAATACCGGGTAGAGGTTTTTCACCACCCGGATCTGCCAGTCTCCTCCAGCAGGTAGACGGAGGATCTCCGGTGGGGTCATCTCCTCATTGCCCTGGCAGAAGTGGCAGTCGGCCACATGGGGACGCCTGTCAAAGATAAAGGGCGGCTCTTTTTTTCGGGGTCTGCTGTTTCTGGCTGTGGCGATGAGCACCGATTCGGTGGGAATGATCGGGTTGATGCGGATCTCGCGGATGTCGTCTTTGTTCATGGGCTCCTTTTATGGCTCAAGGGGTACAGTGTTCTACGCCAGTGCCTGGGGCTTCTGCCTTTTCCAGAGATCGGCATTCCAGGAATATTCGTTTGCAACAGCGGCCGCAAATCTGCCTGTTTAGCCTGGCGTAGATGTCGGACAGGGCATCTTTTTTTGAGTCATAGATGTAATCTGTGCCAATATCGAGAAGATAGTTTGCAAGTCGAAAATAAGCACAGATGCCTTCCTTGATGTCATAGAGGTACAGTCTACCCCCTGCAGCTTCTTTTTCTCTGGCCAGCTGGACAAGGAATTCCGCCCCGGCCATGTCGATGAAATTTATGCCGCTGGCAACCACCAGAAGATGATTTTGTTCAGGGTTGTTGAACTGCATCTCATGGAGACGGTCCTTGACATGATTAACGGCCCCGAAATAGAGGGAGCCATCTATGCGTATGATTTTCAACTGCGGGCATTCAGGCAGCATGGGGTCGGATGTAAAAGGGCGACCTTCTTGATGGGGATCCGGGATTCTGGAGAGGATACTTGGGTGGGAGGTACGGTTCAGGTACATGATCAGTGAGAGGGTGACTCCCAGCAGGATGGCGAATTCCAGTTCCAGGAAGAGGGTGCCAAGAAAGGTGGCAGTCATGATCACACTTTCCATGCGGCTGGTTTTGAATATTTTAGCAATATGCTTGAAATCGATCAATCCCCAGGCTACCAGGAAAAGAATGCCGGCCATTGCGGCATTGGGGAGATAGGCGGCCAAGGGGCCGACCACGATGACGAGAATGATGAGCAGGCTGCCGGCAAAGATAGCGGCCAGAGGGGTTTTCGCTCCGGCCTGATAGTTGAGTCCGCTTCTGTTAAAGGAGCCGGTTGCCACGTATCCGGAGAAAAAACAGCCGATAATATTCGATATCCCCTGTCCGATAAATTCCTGGTTACTGTCCAGGTTTTGCCCGGTTCGTTCTGCCAGGGAGCGGGCAATGGAAATGGCCTCGGTCAGGGCAAAAAGGGTCATTGCCACTGCAGCGGGTGCCAGCATTTTGATGTTGTGCAGGGTAAAATGAGGAGCTGACAGGGGCGGCAGGCTTGCCGGCAGGGCTCCCACAGAGGCAATCTGTGTTACTTCAGGTCCCAACATTCCGGTCATGAGCAGGGTGGCAAGGCTGCCGATCAACATGGAGATGATCATATAGGGAAATTTGGGCCAGAAACGCCTGACCAGCAGACCGGAGAGCAGGGTAATTGCACCTGCAGCCACGGTATAGAGATTGGCCTTGTCCAGATGAGTGATCACCCCTTCGAGTGTTTCATATAAATGCCTGCTACGTGGCAGGCTGAGTCCGAGAAAATGTTTAAGCTGGCTGGCGGCGATGAGAATGGCGGCCCCGGCAGTGAAACCGACCACAACGGAATGGGAGATAAAATTGACAAGGGCCCCGAAACGGGCCAGACCCATGCCAAATTGCAGGAAACCCACCATCATGGTCAGGGTCAGGGCCAGAGAAACGTATTCCGCAGAGCCGGGAAGCGCGTAGGCGCTCAATGACGAAAAGAGGACAATGGATGCTGCAGTGGTCGGTCCGGAAACCAGGAGCCAGGAAGAGCCAAAGAGGGCGGCCACAATAGCCGGGATCATACCGGCATAGAGGCCATATTCCGGAGGCATGCCGGCGATGGTGGCAAAAGCCACTCCCTGGGGCAGGGCGACAATGGCACCGGTGAGCCCGGCAATCAGGTCATCCCGGAAGGTATGGATGGTGACTCTGGGCCACCATTTGAGGAAAGGCATGAGGGCGTTCAGCCTGGCATATTGTCCCGTTTGACTCCATTTTTTATCCATAGTATTGGCCGAGAAAGAGAGGTTCAAGGCAGTGATATCGAGGCGACTTCTGTGCAGAAAAGGCTTATCATCAGGGGGGATTGTTACATCGCCATATAATATAACGAGAACTGCTTGCAGGTGCTAGGGAAATATTTATTTTGTAAGAGTGACATGTTCATGTCACTTCACTTCATTGAAATGGCCAATTCAAAATAACTCATTCCTATCTCAGCAGGTCGCTTACCAGGCTCGCTTTGTAACTCCGATAAATCATAGTGTTTTTGGATGGGGCATTCTGCCCCATGCCACCATGCTTCTGGTTCTTTTTGACATATCAGAACTAGGCTGCCTGTATGGGCAATTTTTTATGGCGTCTCTTGCCAAAGATGGGGCTTTTGTTGATAAGGGTAGGCCTCGCTATGTGTCATTATGTCCCTGCAGACAAAAAGATAGAGTGGCTTACTATCTGAATTAATGTGTAAATATTTTGTGGCATGCTGTTTGCTGACAGGGTTGAGGGTGTTTGGAAAATAGCAGTAGAGGAACAGAACAACCAGAATAATTACAAGGAGACCTGCCGAAAGATGAAAAGGGTCAGCACCACGTTTGTCCTTTATTCTTTTCTTTCTTTGTAAGAGCCATATCAGATCGGACATTCACTCATAAAAAAAATATCTGATATCCGCTACTCACAGGCAGTCTCGGAGGATTGCCTCTATCAGGGCTGCATCATAGTTGTTCATTCTCCACACCTTTGCCAGGGAGACGGCGTTTGCGGCGATCTTGGGGATGTCTTCGCTGGGGATAGCCAAAGCAGTAATGGTGGTCGGGCTGTTGACTCGGGTAAACCAGGCCGTCAGGGCCTCGATCCCTTTTGCTGCCTTGTCTTGAATGGAGCCCTCACGGATATCAAAGACCCGTTCGCTGAACTGGGCAAAACGTTCCGGTCGCTGTTTGGCCTGGTAGCGCATCCATCCGGGAATGACAGCAGAGAGTCCTGCCCCGTGTGGGATATTGTAGAAGGCGGACAGGGAGTGTTCGATCATGTGCATGGGAAAGCCTACCTTGCCTAAGCCTGCTCCGGTGAGGCCGTTTAAGGCCAGGGTGGCCGTCCACATCAGGTCTGCCCTGGCCTGGTAGTCGTTGAGGTCGGTCAGGGCCCGGTTGCAGCTGTCCATGGCATTGATGAGCAGTCCTTCCATGAGACGGTCTTGGACGGGAGTGGCTGGGTCTTCTGTGGTAAAATAGAATTCCAGGACATGGGCCACTGCATCCACTGCGCCGTAGGCGGTGTAGTCGGCAGGGACAGAACAGGTTGCCCCGGGATCGAGGATGGAGGTTCTGGGATAGAGGTGTTTGTTGGCAAAACCGAATTTCTGACGGGTCTCTTCGTTGGTGATGACCATACCCGAGTTCATTTCCGAGCCGGAGGCAGCCAGGGTAAGAACCGTGGTCAGGGGCAGGGGCGACTTGACGCTTTTCTTGCCGGTGAAAAACTTCCAGACATCATGTTCCACAGTGGCCCCGGCACAGATGGCCTTGGCCTCGTCGATGACAGAGCCTCCGCCCACAGCACAGAGTACCTGACAGCCCTTTTCTTTGACAAGACGTATTCCCGTCTTGACGTGGGAAAGGACAGGATTGGATGAAACTCCGAAATGTTCTGTGATTTCTGCCCCTGCAGCAGTGAGTGACTGCAGGACCTGGTCATAGACCCCATTTTTTTTAATGGAGCCGGAACCGTATACCAGGAGGACATTTGTCCCGAATAACACGGTTTCTTTGCCGATGGCGGCAATGGTGTCACGGCCGAAAAGGATCTTAGTAGGATTGTGAAAGACAAAATTTTGCATAGGATATCTGGGCGAGGCAAACAGCCCTTAGAGTAGGGAAGAAAAAATTCTGGTCAGCTCGATAAATTGATCCAGGTCGAGGATCTCTGCTCGGGCGGTTGGGGAAAGGCCGGCACGGATAATGGCATCTTTGGTGAGCTCCTTTGTGGCGGCTTTGTCCCCTGCAGCGGCCTCTCGGAAAAATCCGGCGGCAGCCAGGGTGTTGAGCAGGGTTTTTCTCCTCTGGCTGAAGGCTGCCCGGACGATCTGTTGAAAGAGGCCGTAGTCATAGGCAGCAGGGGATTGTTGTTCCTGCCTGTTTTGCTTGAATTCAATACGGACCACAACGGAATCGATCTTGGGGCGGGGGTGAAACTCGGCCGGCTTCAGGGTGAGCAGTTTTTTTACCGTGGCACAGCTCTTGAGCAGGACCGTGGGAATGCCGTACTGCTTGCTGCTGGGTTGGGCTGTCAACCGATCAGCCACCTCTTTCTGGAGCATGACTGTGGCCCATTCCATCTTTTCCTGGTGTTCAATGAGTTTGAACAGAAAGGGATTGGAAATGGAGTAGGGGAGATTGGCCATAATCTTCAGCTTTCCCTGGCTCAAACGAAAGAGCTCTGCGAAATCGGCCTTGAGAATGTCCTGGTGGAGGAGGGTCACATTGTCGGGAAGGTCTTTCTTCTCCTGATGAAAACGAACCAGTCCGCTGTCCACTTCCAGGCCGATGACCTGACGGGCTTGTTCGGCAATGGGCTGGGTCAGAGCCCCGAGACCCACTCCCACCTCAATGATGATATCGTCAGGACTGATTTTGCCACAGCGGGCAACCGCCTCGGCTGTGGATCTGTGGACCAGGAAGTTCTGGCCGAGTTGTTTTTTAGGCGCCAGATTCTCTTCTTGGAGGGATTTCTTAGTTTCACTGTAACGAGTCATGATTGAATGGGTCCTGGCAGAAGGGGGGAGGCTATTTTTTTTTCTGCCGTAGAATATGTTTTTCCATGCGTTTTGTTCTGATTTTGATGAAGAGACGCAGGGTGAAGAAATAGCAAATAATTGCTGTGGGCAGGGCAAGGACGATCCCCCCTGTCAGCATGACGATGATGACTTCGGAGCCCAGATTAGACAATATCGCGATGGATTCTTTGAATCCTTGACCGGAAATGATGGCATTAAGGATTGCCCCGGTCTTGTTCCAGGTAATGTCGTATGGCGTCAGAAAATTACCGATGACCATACAGAAGTAATAGATGGGTATGTAGGTTAGGGGATTACTGATTACCAGGCTGGCAAAAAGACCAGCCATGGCAGAGGTCCGGGTTAAAAAGCATATGGCGATAATCCCTATGGTGTGGAATGGCATTATCGGCATGGTCCCAATCAGGGCGCCGATAAAGCTTCCCCAGGCAATAGATTCGGGATCGCCTTTAATTCGAATAAATCGAAGATAATAATATTTCTTAATCCGTGTCAGGTTCATTCAATAGTGCGCAACAATACATTGTGTTGATGAGAGTAATCTGTAGCTGATATTAGTAAGACATATTGAAGAAGAATTTGGAAGATGAAAATTGATTTTCTCATTGATGTTTTTGAGGATTTTCCCCAAAGAGGCCAATTAATTGAGAACATGTTGCTGTCTTCGTTTCTTCCGGATCTTGATGAAGAGTCGGAGGGAAAAAAAATAGCTGGCTATGGTAAAAGGCAGGGCGAGAACAGATCCACCCACCAGGATGACAATGACTGCTTCGTAGCCAAGCCCCATCAATGCCTGCAGAGATTCCATGAATCCTGGTTTGGCAAGCAGGATATCAAGTACATTCTTGATTCGTTCCCAGTTGAGGTCGTAGGGGGTTATGAAATTACCGATGATCGTGGAAAGGTAGTACTGGGGGACATAGGTAAAGGGGTTGCAGACAATGAGGCTGGCAAGGAGAGCGGCAATGGTGGAAGTACGAGTGAGAAAGGTAACGATCAGGTTGATCAGGGTGTGAAAGGGGATAATGGGGGTAATACCGAAAAAGGTGCCGATGGCAGTCCCCCAGGCAAGGGATTGGGGATCTCCTTTCAGTCTGACGAATTTCAGATAATAATAACGGCTGGTGCGTTTCAGGTTCATAGGCTTGATCGTCAAGAAAGGAGGGAGCGGCAATAGACATCATGGTCATAGGAAAAGCCCGGTTTCTGGCGATGGGCCTGGACACCAGCGAGGGCTATCATGGCTCCATTGTCGCTGCAGTAACTGGGTCTGGGGATAAAAAACTGCTTTTGTTCTTCCCGACAGCGTTTTTCCATGACTTCTCTCAAGCGGGGATTGGAAGAGACTCCTCCTCCCAGAACTACGGTATCCACTCCCTGTTGCCGGGCAGCCAGGAGGGTCTTTTCCACCAGCACTTCCACTACTGCTTCCTGGAACGAGGCACAGATATCTGCGATGGGGAGGAATTTGTTTTTCTGTCGTTCTGTATTACAGTAGTTGAGAACAGCAGTTTTAAGCCCGGAAAAACTGAAATCCAGGGAGTCTTTTTCCAGCCAGGAACGGGGAAAGGCTATACCATCCGCCCTACCGGATGCTGCCTGGCGGGAGACTAGCGGCCCCCCTGGGTAAGAAAATCCCAGGAGTTTTGCTACCTTGTCAAAGGCTTCTCCGGCCGCGTCGTCGCGGGTTCTGCCAAGCAGGGTAAAGGTGGTAAAATCCTTAGCCAGATAGATGGAGCTGGTTCCTCCTGAGACCACGAGGGCGATAAAGGGGAAGGGTGGCTGTTCTTTTTCCAGAAACACTGAGAGGATATGGCCTGCCATGTGGTCTACTCCCACACAGGGGATTTTGCTTACGTAGGAAAGCGCTTTGGCATAGGAAAAGCCGACCAGAAGCGAACCGATGAGGCCAGGTCCCTGGGTTACGGCAATGAGATCAATCTCTTCCAGGGCTACAGCAGCCCTGTGCAAGGCCTCGTTAACCACTGGCACAATGGACTGCAGATGACTTCTCGAGGCAAGCTCGGGGACTATCCCGCCAAAACGGGTATGGATCTGATCCTGGCTGGTGAGAACGTTTGAGAGCAGAGTGAAATCGTCTTTCAGGACCGCTGCAGCCGTGTCGTCGCAGGAGCTTTCAATTCCAAGGGTTAGCATGGCTGTTTTTCTATACAATAGGTTCGTTTTGGTTTGTTTTTGTCCTTTGCCTCCTGAGCCTTGGTGGCTGTGCTGGGAGAAACAAATAACTGTTAGCAGAAAAAAAGTAATCAGAGTAAGAGGAGGCCACTATAAAAGTCCTCTCCTGGAAAGTCAATGGGGCTGATGAGTTGAGTGGAGAGAGTAGAAAAATGGTAAAAACAGCTAACTGTTCAGCAGCACTTCATCTGCGTTCATTTAGGGCCCTTCGCATAGCACGAGTATGTTGCGAAGCCCTGACTGAACGCAGAGAAAGCACTGCTAAACAGCTACAGAGTGGTTGTTTGCCTGTTATCGGGCATTAGCTGAACAGTTATAAAAAGAGTAACTCTGCTTACCTTGGTCCTCCAAGGGCAGAAAAAACTGGATCTTATGATGAATAAACAAATACAGAGTACGCAGAACAATAATGACTTGATGGATATGTTTTCCCGGACAATTTCCTATCTCCGGCTCTCTCTTACAGATCGTTGTAACCTTCGCTGTGTCTACTGTATGCCGGAAGATCGGCAAGAGGGGTTGAAGATTCTTCAACACAGTGACCTGCTTAGTTATGAAGAACTGCTGCGTGTGATCAAGGTGGTTGTTGATATGGGAATGAATAAGCTGCGACTTACCGGGGGCGAACCTCTGGTCCGGCGCGGGGTAATGGATTTTATCGCAGCCCTGGCAAAGATCCAGGGCTTGGAAGAGATTCGTCTCACCACCAATGGCGTCCTGCTTCAGGAAAAGGCGGCCGGGCTGTATGCCGCGGGGATCAGGAAATTGAATATATCCCTGGATACCATGCGGCCCCAGCGTTTCAAGGAAATCACCGGAGCGGATCTCTTTGAGAAGGTATGGCAGGGAATTGAAACTGCTGTGCAACTGGGTTTTGAGATAAAACTCAATGTGGTGGCCATGAGAGGAATCAACGATGATGAGTTTACGGATTTTGCCAGGCTTGCCCTGAAGAAGCCTTACCAGGTCCGATTCATAGAATTTATGCCGGTAGGCGAGAACAGTACCTGGGACAAACGCTATTATATTTCCTCGTCTGAATTAATAGAAATGATAGGCACGGTCGGCACTCTGGAGGCCTTGCCAGGCTGCCGCATGGATGGGCCTGCCAAGGTCTATTCCCTCACCGCTGCAGACGGATCCACGGGCAGAATTGGATTTATCAGCCCAATCAGCCATCATTTCTGTGACACCTGCAATCGCCTGCGTCTAACCTCTGCCGGGACGCTCCGGGCCTGTCTGCTCCATGACCATGAGGCCGATCTCAAGACGCTTTTACGCAGTGGCGGCAGCGACAAAGAGGTCAGGGCGCTTATCAGACAGACTATTCATGACAAGCCCAAGGGCCATACATTGGCAGAAGATCTCGAGACCCCGGATCAGGCACATTGTCATGGACAGATGTCACGCATCGGAGGCTGAATCCGATCGGGGGTAAGAACCCAACCATTCAAAATAAGAGCAGATTCTTTTTAAGGTGTCGCAGCAATCTTTGATTTTCTTGTCATTCATGTGGCCCATCAGGTCGATGAAGAAGAGGTATTTCCAGTGCTTGCCTTTGATGGGACGTGATTCGATCTTGGCCAGGTTGATGTTTGCCTTGGAGAGGACTGTCAGTATCTCGTTCAGGGCTCCGGGACGATCCATAAGTCCAAGGAGAAGAGAGGTCCTGTCTGCACCACTTGCTGAAGGTGATTCTTTGCCGATGATCAGGAAGCGGGTCGTGTTGCCGCGATAATCCTCTATGCCGCTGACCACCACTTGCAGATCATAGGTTTTGATGGCAAGTGAGGTGGCGATTGCCCCGATGTTAGGATTGTTGGCTGCCATCTGGGCTGCCGCACCTGTGGAAAAGACAGGCAGGGTGGGGCAGGAAGGGAGATGTTTGCGCAGCCAATCACGGCACTGGGCCAGGGGTTGAGCATGGGAGGCCACAGTCTGAATATCATTGATGTCGCCAGAGCGGCAGACCAGATTGTGGGTGATATCCATATGCATTTCCCCGCAGATCTTGATCTTGTACTTCATGAAGGAGTCCAGGGTAGAAAAGACTGCTCCTTCAATTGAGTTTTCCACTGGAACGATACCATAGTCGGTACGCCCTTTTTCCACCTCGGAAAAGACTTCGTCAATGGATTCCATTGGGCAGTACGTTGCTGAATGACCAAAGTATTTTACCCCGGCAAGGTGGCTGAAGGTCGCTTCCGGCCCCAGGTAGGAGACGTTGATTTTTTGCTGCGAGAGCCTGCAGGTAGTAATGATCTCATGAAAAATTGAGTGCAGGGCCTTGTCAGGGAAAGCGCCATTGTTCAATTTAGTCAGGCGCTGGTAGATCTGTCTTTCCCGCAGGGGATCCCACTTGGCACGTTTGCTCTCATCTTTGAGCTGGCCGATGGATTTGGCCAGTAGCAGTCGCTTTTTAAGAAGATCAAGAACCTGGTTGTCTATGCTGTCGATACCGTCTCGAACCGTGCTGATGCTTTCGGCATTTTCGTTTGCCATCGAAATTCCTTCCTGAGTATGGTCACAACTAAGCAATTGAGGTCATAAATACGTAAGAGAAAAAAACAATAACAGCAGAATGTAGGTCAAAGGAAAAAGTATGTCAAGGTGTAAAAAAGGACTGGTATAAGCGTCTCTGCCAGGATATGATCGGGACAGTTTTTTGTGAGATAGAATTTTTATTCAGTCATCGTGAACCATATACCTATCCCTTTATCGGCTGTTTTTTGAGTTTGGATTCATAAAAAAAGCAGGAGATTTCAGAAGGCACTAAAAGAGAAAACGAGTCATGAGCGACAAACCAATACAGAAGAGTTACGAGGAAATTAATGCCAGGATCAAGGCCGGTGAGGCCGTTATCGTCACCGCCGAAGAGATGGTTGATATCGTCAAGGCCAAGGGCGCTGAAGGTGCGGCTAGAGTAGTGGATGTGGTTACCACTGGAACCTTTTCGCCCATGTGTTCTTCTGGCGCCTTTATCAATTTTGGTCAGATGACTCCCACTATTAAGGCATCCAAGGTATGGATTAATAAGGTTCCCGCCTATGCAGGTCTGGCCGCCGTTGATGCCTATATCGGTGCCACTGAACCTGCCGAGGATGATCCTTTGAATAAGGTCTATCCTGGTGAGTTTCGGTATGGTGGCGGCCATGTGATTGAGGATTTGCTGGCTGGGAAAAGACTTCTGTTCGAGGCCAAGGCCTATGGGACAGACTGTTACCTGGCCACCAAAATGAAAAAAGAGCTCACCTTGGCTGATCTCCCCTATGCCTTGCTCTGTAATCCGAGAAACGGGTATCAGAATTATAACTGCGCGGTGAACCTGTCGGAAAAAACGGTGCACACCTATATGGGAACTCTCAAGCCGCACTGCCGCAATGCCAATTACTGCAGTGCCGGCGAACTGAGTCCCCTTTTTAATGACCCCCATTATCAGACTATCGGTATGGGGACTCGGATTTTTCTGGGCGGCGGTATCGGTTATGTGACCTGGCATGGGACGCAGCACAATCCCAATGCCTCACGGGCTGAAAACGGTACACCGGTAAGACCGGCAGGAACTCTTATGGTCCAGGGTGATATGAAACAGATGTCCCCCCGATGGATTCGCGGTGTGTCTATTCTCGGCTATGGGAACACCCTGGCCGTGGGATTGGGTATTCCCATCCCTATTCTCAACAGTAAAATGGCTGCCTATACAGGGGTCTCTGATGCTGAACTCTTTACTCAAATTATTGATTATGGGTTTGACTATTCAAACGGGATATCCAGAACCTATGGTGAAGTGAGCTATGCCCAGCTGAAATCGGGAACCATTGAGGTGAACGGCAAGAAGGTGATCACAGCCCCGTTGTCCAGTCTGCCTATGGCTCGGGAAATTGCAGAAACACTGAAGACCTGGATGAAGGATGGTAAGTTCTTCCTCAACCGGCCGGCTCAACTTCTTCCTGATGCAGACAAGTGACGAGGGCAGGTGGGCTTGAAAAAAAATATAAGGCTCTGAGTGAAGCACTGAAGAACTATCAGCGTGTGGCCGTGGCCTTTTCCGGAGGAGTGGATTCCACCCTCCTGCTGTATACGGCCCGTGAGGTTTTGGGCAAAGAAAATGTTGTTGCCTTGCGGGGACTTTCTGAACTGGTTTCTCTGGTGGAACGAAACAGTGCCGAAAAGGTTTTGACGGCCATGGGTGTTACTGCTGTTGAGAGGATTGAGATAGTCCTTCATCCTCTGATCTGGCCCGAGTTCACTGCCAATACAGCGGAGCGTTGTTATTTCTGCAAGAGAAGGATGTATAACACTTTTCTAGTCGAAATGGAAAAGGTGGGGTGTACAGCACTCCTTGATGGAACCAATGTCGATGATTTAAAAGACAAGCGGCCTGGCCTGCGGGCAATTCACGAGCTGTCGGTGAAGACCCCGCTTCTTGATGCCGGTTTAAATAAGGAAGATATCCGTATCCTGGCTCGGCAGTTCCAGCTGCTGAGCCATGATAAACCTTCCAATTCCTGTCTTGCCACCCGTCTTTCTCAAGGAATAGCGGTCAATGAAGAGGGCTTGCGTCTGGTAGAAAAATGCGAAGCCTTTCTTCTGATTCGTAATTTTATCGGATGCAGGGTGCGGCCGAAAGGAAATGATGTCGTTCTGGAACTTACTGGCAAGGACATGGAGCGCTTGGCCATGTCGCCTGTGCGTGTTGAAATCATTCATTTTCTCCAGTCAGTTGGATTCGGAAGGGTTTTGCTTGATTTGAAACCGCGTCCTGAATGCTAGGATAAATTGTAGTCTTTTGGGACAGAGGAGGAGGGACTTCTTGTTTTGGAATAGTGAGTTGATTTATAAGGTGTACTTGTTGTTTGTCGTGTAAAAGCCCGATAATAAAGGGTTGTGGGAATTGTTTTTTTGATGTAAAAAAGATTTGCGCGTCTTTTTTCTTTTGACAATTAATCAGCCTTTTATTAAAGCAATAAACGAGAGATAAAGGGGAACAGCAGAGTCTGTGTCCTGTTACGTAGAAAAATAGTTTTTTTCCGGGAGGGATTCATGAATAAGAAGGAATTGGTAGAGAATATTGCAGGTGCCGCAGACATTTCCAAAGCCGCAGCAGAAAAAGCTCTGAACAGTACTCTTCAGGCCATTGCTGAAACCTTGAAAAAAGGTGATAAAGTCACACTGGTAGGTTTTGGTACTTTTTCCGTATCTAAACGCGAAGCCCGTAAAGGCAGAAATCCTCAGAGTGGAAAAACCATTGATATCCCTGAGAAAAATGTTGCCAAGTTCAAAGCTGGTTCCAAACTTTCAGAAGCTATTAACTAATCCCTCTTTTCTTCTTTTTGTCTTGCCGGAAAAATCTGTTTGAGTCCGTATTGTAAGGTAATGCGGTTGATCTAACAGGATCGTTTTAGATAGAGAAGTGTAAGAGTAGTAGTCGCTGAAAACAGGTGAGAGAGAGATGAAACCCTGATTCCTTGAGGATCGGGGTTTTTTTGTGTCTTTTCTCTGACTCTGTTAAGGGAAAGTGATCACGCTGATGATGGGGCAAGACCGCAGCCCCTGGTACCGAGTCCAGCTCGGTATCTATCTCCATATTGCAGTACCCACCTCTCCCTGATCGTCTGTTCTTTTGCGGGATGTTCGGATAGCTGGTAACCATCATATGCAGTTCATTCCCTTAGAACTCAGGGGGCATGTTATCGGATGTGGAAATTCTGCACTTATTATTCCTGCTCTCCGGAGGCGTCTCTGTTCCCGGCACCGCGATTGTCCTGATCAGAGCTGTCTTTGATCATCGCTTTTTTTCCTGTTGATCTAATCGCTATTATCGACTTCATTTCCTCGTTCCTTGTCTTGTGTCCGCACTACAGGCTGCCAGCGCGTCTCTTAGTCTCTTCTCTGGTCCGTTGTTGGCAAGTAATGTCAAAGTCACCACCAGTGAACTCGGTTGTTTCCTCAGAGCTGGTGGGAAAATCTTCGTCTGCCCGTTTCTTGGCAGCAAGGACTTCCTTAAACGGCTTGATCCGGCCAGGGGGCAGAAATCGTTCCGTATATTTCCCACCGGTCCAGGCAACATGCAGGGCAGAGTCTTCCAGGAAGCCAGGTGGCTGTGGTATGCCGATAACAATGGCCTCACGCAGTCATTCAACATCTATCGGCTGGCAGAAATAACGGCCAAGCCAGACACGGCGGGCAGAGATTCCACACCAATAGTTACAGGCGGTTTGGGGGAGCAATGGAAACGATGTCTTTGTCGTTGGCCGGGGTAGTATTATTCTTCACTAGGAGTCTGTCGGATTTTGAGAATCGTAGCGAAAATTAGAGAAATCGAGACCAGATTTTCATGGATTTGAGGCGAATAGCAGGCCTATTTAACGAAAATCTATGGAAATATGGGCCGATTTGTCAAATTTGCAGCAGATTT
>Ga0180008_1000075_pt1 | contig 98979 bp, 146 predicted proteins | sample MM_PW_MetaG_FD_121121 | JGI IMG/M metagenome (GOLD analysis project Ga0180008, IMG submission 121121) | Groundwater microbial communities from the Aspo Hard Rock Laboratory (HRL) deep subsurface site, Sweden - MM_PW_MetaG | ecosystem: Environmental > Aquatic > Deep subsurface > Groundwater... | reverse complement strand
ACCAGTCTCTGACCCAACTCCAGATGGAATCCATTAGAATGGTTGGGCTTTGTAAGAATCTCAAACTCAAGGTTCACCGGACCAACAGCATCCGCACGGTTATCTGATGTAGCAATTATGACAGCTTGTGATGAGAAGTTCGCTAAACTATTTTTTACCGTGACACGAGTGACATAATGGATAGCACACTTCACTTGCTGCATAGCCCGTCCTATAGTCCACATGAAGTGCATTGGCCCTACAATAGCAAGTATGCCACACTCTTTTAACGCTACCTTCCACGATTCTACCCAAGAGAGTTCCCTCCCCCATCGCTCATCACCATTACCGTGTACACTCGGACCCGAGACTATCAGATCAGCCCAATGTGGTTCTAGGATATTGATAATCTCTTGAAAGTCACCATGTATTATCTGATCTTCAGCAACCCCTTCAGTCGTGCCGTCAAGGAACTCCCTATGTAGCCGCCCCGAGTTTGTTGGCGATGTAACGTAATGTAAGTCCATGTAATTGGAAGTCGCTCCCCGTCGTGCTCGATCCCGCGGATTGATAGGTAAAAGTGAACCCCATCATGTCTCCCACCGCCGGTGGGTCAACGGACGCCGTCAACGTAGATACCTCTATTGCATTAGCATCCGATGCCGTTGCCAAGAACTTTGTGGCCGCTATAGAACCTGTCGTACCTGCAGTCGCCTCACCATCCCCATAGTGTTTCCACTTCAGGTCGAGTTCCGCCGCCTGTGACGCTGCCGCAGTGTCCGCACTCCATATGGCATATGCTGTCAGGCAGGCGGACGTGTCAAGGTCGATTGGCGTTCTCTCCCATACGTAGACGACCACGTCAGCACTACCACTCTCTGTTCCTGTCATAAGGATGGCAGGATAGAGGGAGTTGTACTGACCCACCGCTGCATTACCATCCGTCACGTCAAAGTCTTTGGCCTTGAAGTTGATTTCCTTATACACTCGCCCGGCGTTTGTGAGCGTTGTGGAGCCCGTGATGTTTAGTTTGCCCCGAACATTCACTTCGTCACTAGACTGATCCCACCAGAGCTTGCTGCCTGTGGTGGTGCCGTGTGCTGTGAAGTCCTGACCAGCCCCAATGCCGGACGCCCCGACTATCAGCGCCCCTTGGATATAACGATCTCTAGTGTCTTTCTCCATTACGTTGCCGTCCCTAGCTTATTAGCTATATACTTCACAACTATGCCATTGAGTTGGAAGGTTGACCCCGCACTCGTCTGAGCTGTGTTCGGGATGTAAACCAGTTTGACGGTCATGAGCTTTGTACTCGCTGCAGGGGCTACAAGTGCAGCTGTCACATTTGCATACTCGAATGCAGATGCGGCGCCCGCACCAGATGCTTCCACCCCAGCCAGAGCACCCGTCCCACCAGGAGTACCACCATCACCTATTCCAAAGTAGTTATATCCGATAAGCATACTTGCATTTGCGGCAGCAACACACCCAGAAGACCATAGAACATCTATACTGCCTGTAGCAGTTATGTCCATGTCTGACGGCACGCCAAAGTCTATAAACGCACTTCCTTCAGTGGCTGAGTTTGTGTATTGCCACGCGTATGTGCTAGCAGAGTTGTGTGAGCCCGCTGTCCAGTTCTTGCCTGTGTTGCATGAGATATTCTTGGCGGGGAACCACAGTTCCTTGATGACCCGCGCTGTTGCAGCCATTGTCATTAATCCATCAGCTGCGAATGCAGTATAGTTCGTGCCATCGCCTACTTGTGTGACCGCCAAAGACGTTGAACCAGTAACACCTAACAATCCGGCAGTCGTACATCCAGAGATAGCCAGTGAACCCGTTACATTTAGTGAACCAGTGATATCTAACGCCGCCACCGGTGTCGGCGTCCCGATGCCGACATTGCCGTTACCCAGCACTGTCACGAGCTGAGCTGAGTCATCCCAATCTGAGATCTGGAATACCGTCTCGGCAGCACCGAGTGCGACACCAGTCGTGCCAGTCTGCTTACCACCGCGAATTTGGACGGCAGGCACAGTGTCCGTCGGGTCAGTCGCCCCGATGACACCCCGCAAGACGAGCGCAGTCGCGTCCGTGTCCGAGTAGGCACCAAGCAGCAGCCCACCACCGGTTGCTGATAGTTTCTGCATGGCAGCATAGGTATCAGCTTCGACGAGTGTGGTTAGCGTATGCACTACATCGCTCGACTTCAGCGCTAGTATCTCATCGTCGGTGGCGGCCTGGTTGATCGTAAGGCCCTGGGTCATATTGGCGTTTGTAGTGTCACCGATGAGGAAACTACCGATTTCGTCGAAGAGTGCTCGTTGTGTGCCACCTACAGTTATGTTATTTGCCGCAGTATAGATTTTTACGTTAGTTGCTGCGTTATAGTCAGTAGTTCCCCCACCAAGCTCTAGTACGTTATTAGTTACTTGAGCTAATACTCTTACCCCCAATACTGACTCTTCTGCATTTGTATAGTGTGGGACTGAGTAAATACCTGCTTTTTGCGTGGCATCGGTCCTATTTTGATAATCGGTTGTATCCCCACCAAGTTTTATTTCCTTGGCCCAAGCATCTATAGCCTGAGCGGTATCTACTATTTTCACTGATCCTGCGACATTTAGTTCTCCAGCAATGTTAGCGCTTGTGCTTACAGTGAGTGAACCCGTCACCGCAAGGTCATTCAATGCGGCCACGGGGCCGGTGAGAAGCGTCGAGCCCGAGACGTTTAATGAACCCAGATTAGCGCTTGTCCCAACGGTAAGACTCCCCGCAATGCCAAGATCATCCGCTATCGCTATGCACCCACTGATGTTAAGCTGACCAACAGCGTTGATGGACGTTGCCGTTAGAACTATGGTGTTGTCCGCAACCGCATCCAATCGTCCGTCAATAGACGAATTTAGATAGATAGACGAATCGCGGAACTGTAACTTGTGGGCCGCCTGAATCTCCGTGGTAAGTGATAAGTCTAACTCATCTGTGGACTCGTCAAGTAGCAGATTGCAGCCAGCCGTAGCTGTGTACATGGTCACATCATAGCCCGATCCACTCCACCCCACTGTGAATGGACCGTTTTGCTGAGTAGACCGCCTAAACTTATTCATACCCATATTTTATACTCCTATTGCCTTGGAAACAGACCGCCAAGGCCCGGTCCGATAGGAGAAGAAACAAACCGCTTCTCATTCGGTTGTTGATAATCTATTAGCTAACAGCTGTTAGGAAAAAGTACCCACAGTCCGTTGAAGTCAAAACCTGATCGTACCAGGAGAATCCTTCTACCACATCAGTGTGGCGCGCACCATCACGCCTGTTGCTGATTATCTGAGGGCCGTTCCCGCCAAATCCACCATCCCACCAGAAGGTGTACCCAGCAGACGGTTCCATGAGACTAGGACGCGGTGCGACGTAGGCAAGAAGTGCATTCTTCCCGAAGATAAAACTGTACGCTGCGATAGTGTTGAGTTGAAGATCAGTCGTGTAGATAGGTCGTGCTACTATGACACGTTCGACACCAAATACACGCGCCATCAAGTCCTCGGTGACTATGCCGACATTAGTGTACTTGATTCTGTCTAGGAAGTCTGGATGGTCCTGCAACTCGTTGAAAACCTGAAACCCCATTAGCAGTGTATTAGCAACCTTGCCCGTATTCTGCAGGATGGTCTCAACCCCATCGTGGACATCACTGATTGGGTCTGAACTCGCGTACGTGTCCCAATAGGTAAAGCTGGAGTTACCCGTGACTGTAGTTCCCCAGACACCTGTTATAAAAGCAGTGGCTGCAAATTTTACATCTCGCTGTAGCTGTAGACGGTCTGTGACAAAGATGGTTGCCTCACGATCAAGGGTGTAGAGGCTGTCCGCCCCCGCCCTAACTTCGTCAGGAATATCCTTCCCAAGCGCGAAGTTATCACAGTAGAAAGTATTGGTCTTATCAATGTTCCACCCGGACCGCTTCGCTTCCTCGCCAGGAGCGCGACGGGCCGCCTCATCTCGAAACCACAATCTGTTACTTAGTTGACCTACTTTTGTAGGCGGGTTCATCATTTCTGTGAACCTCTGCAACTTCATTTTTGTTGCAGATCGGATCATGCCATATACTCATTTGAGTATGCTCCCGTCTGATCTCTACACACTTCTTAAATTGTACCAATTAACAGATTTGACTTAATCCCCAATTTGTGGTATAATGGTTTAGAGACAATTGGTTTAGTGATATAGGAGATTAAATATGGGCAGAAAGAAAAGTGTACCCACTCAAATCTTAGCTCAGAGAATTGAGGCTTATGCATTTTTTGGTTCCTTTGGTAGAGCTGCTAAAGCATTAGGTGTTGCTAATGGTACAATAGCAGCAACCGTCTACGTTGCACGAGGACTTTGCCGATGTAGTCGTACCCCAGAACCAGGTTATACATCCTGTCGTACTTGTTTAGAGCGTGCTAAACGTGGTAAATCTCAAAGATATAAAAAACGAAAATCTGATGGCGTTTGTGTACGTTGTAGTGGCATTCTTTCTTCTGTCTCTACTGTCTATTGTGAAAAGCACCTCAGGATAGAACGTTCCGAAATGAAGTTGTATAGACAAAAACGTATGGAATCTGGATTCTGTTATAGTTGTGGAGATCCACTTTCATCTCATTCAGATAGATATTGTGATCAATGCCTTGAAAAGATAAAATACCAACGAAATCTGAACAAAATGAGAGGAAATTATAACAAAGTTCTTGAGCGTGATCATTACCTTTGTCAAATATGCTTTCGTGACCATTCAGATGGTAAAAGATCAAGTCTTGCTGTTCATCATCTAATTGGCCGGAGTAACAAACTTGATAATCTTATCACTCTCTGTTCCTCATGTCATCGTGTTATAACTGCTCTAAACAATTGCCCCAATCCATCTGCTGCGATGTCTTTTTGGCTGTCAAAGTACAATTAAGGTTGGCTCGGCGTTGGCGGATTATTCTATGATAATCTCTTCTCAGCGTTCGCCGAATTTGAGAGCTTTGCACCTATAGATCACTCTATAGGGGGACTGATTCTTTAATCCGATTTGTCGTACTTGATATAGATATCACTTTGCTTGTTTACTCGCACCAGAGGAAAAACTGTATCAGCTACATAAACTGGGTTGCGATAAGCAATAGAGATATTTGTTAGTGGTGCATTTACGTGTAGCTTGCTGTTACCCCATCATTTCTGATGTGACTAGGTCATTTCTGCCTAGTTCCTATGCTTGATTTCGTCATAGGTTCGGAGCACCGCATCACCCTTTTGGGTGTCTCTCCGCTTGCTTCTCTGCGGCTGCACAGCTTGCGCTTGCTTGCCTCGGGTAGCCATCTCAGGCGTTCCCGTTATTCAGGAGAGATTTTACAACGACCTACATTTGATCGTTGAGAGTAGGTTCTGCCATTTTATTATCTCCTTATGGCATGGCCTATCCGTGTCAATACTTCTGGAGGCTCACATCATCAAAATGTCAGTCAGGTACGCGTATGGAACGATGATGGTTTGGTTGTCCGCCCATACGCGAACCAAGGTTGGTTCGTTGTCCTGTGGCCCAAGCTCCTCACCTCTAGCATTGCAGAATTTGTAGCCAACCCGCTCACCCACTAACTCTTCCGTTCGCCTCCCCGTTTCCCAACACCATCCAATTCTAATCTCACTCATTATTTTCTCCTCTATCAGGATAGGTAAAATTCATTAGACGTTGTGGCTCCCAGTTGTCATAATCATCGGACCCGTTATCATAACCGGAATCACGCCAGAAGCCGTTGTAGTCACCAATGAGCGCGCAAAGTAAGGGCAGCCCGTTGTGACCTGTCTGATTACGCGCGCGCTAGAGTCAACCCACAGTGGGTTCCAGCGCGAGATGGTGCATGTACTAACTGAACACAGAGCCTTTGTGATATCCCCAGGCACGTACACGACCTGTGCCGTCTCACCGGACGCCGGCTCGTTGTTCAGAACGCCAATGGGGGTAAGAGCGGGTGTGGCGTCGCACAGTGTAACAGCAGTGTCGGAACTCATGTACACGACATAGAATTGCTTGGCTGAATAGTCAGCCGCGGCTGTCACATTCGGGAAATAGTCAGTGTGCCGTTCGAATGCTCCACCCATTAGGACCTCCCCATTATTTCTCTACGATAGCGGGCGTACTCGTCCGGACTTTCAGCAATGACCTCGTCCAGATTTTTGCCCGTGGCCTCTGCTTTAGCCAAGGTTTTCTTGACATAGTCAGTTGTGCCGGTTTCCAAAGCACTTCCAACTTCCTTCCAGAGACCCGCTTCTTCTAACTGCTTGTCCTTTGCGTCCAGTGCTCCGGTTAGTGCGTCAAACGCATCCCTGTTAGATTTCTTGAGTCCGTACAGCATATCAGCATCCAAATTAGCAGACTTGGCAATGGGATTGATTTCAACCATCTCAGCGGCTTTTTCAAGCTCCTCAATGCGATTGTCCCGCTTTGCCAATTCCGTCTGATATGCCTTCTCCACTGCCTCTACTTGGTTGGTGGCTGCCTTTGCAACGGATGCCAACTCAGACCTCAACTCCTTGATGTCTGCCATATCATCCTGCTCTTCAACCTCTTCCTCCTTGACTGCCGGAGGTGTAACCATGTTGTTGACAATTCCCTTGATCACGTCCATAGCGCGATTCCACGCGTTACGATCAAGGCCGTCTTCTGGTAGAGTGGAAAGTTCCTCAAGAGTATCCAACACGTCCTCTTGATTTAGATCCATGTTATCACCTTTCATTAAAAAGAACGGGCGTTTATTCGCCCCCTTACGAACTAGCCCAACGGAATCAATTTCTAAATCAGTTAACTCTGTTACCATACCACCTCCTTTTGTGCAAAACAAAAAAGGCAGACCTTGATGTTCCAAGGTCTGCCCAGTTACCCAAAATCGGCTATTAAGTTATGAGAAAAATAACCTACCTACATTATACACTAAAATGTTGATTCTGTCAAATAGTAGTCTTCTAGGCTTGCCATCCTTAATTATAGCACATATTCCACGTTTTGTCAAATCGTGTCAATCAGCATATCCAATGGCTCTCAGACGTTCCAATACCACCTTCTCATCATATTCTTGCAATGCGTCTAATTTAGGCCACTCCATATCTTTTACAAGTAATCTAGTAGTTCTTGGAGAGCACTTAGACACTTCATGTTCTTCATAGGGGTCGTCTACTACGCTATACAACTCCGTCTCCCACTCGTCATATCTCTTTTTACAGTAACATACCCATACACTGTTTCTAATGGCTCGATAGGCCCATAGTTCTGATAGGTTGAACTCAGTGCGGCTCTCAGAACCAAATGAGAACATTATGACATGATCACGATATTCCTGTGGGCCACCACCAATCAAAGTGGGTGTCCAATCTAGCCCATCCAAAGGCCCAAAGTCATTGTTTGTCATTACTGCCAGAGTATTAGAAATGTCTGTGTGTTGAAAGAACCCGTGGTGGTTGGACCTGATAAAATTAGGGCCAGACCATATCACAGGCACATGGGTCAAAAATTGGTAAAGGCTCTCTCTATGACCGCTAATTCCACGCTCACCCAACCCCTGTCCATGGTCAGCCATTAGAATTACTACAGTGTCAGGAAAGCGATCAAATGTGCGTTTTAGTAGTTTGTGCAATTCCACATCTAGTAGCTCTAAAGCCTTCATGTAGCCGTTAGGCCGGAAGTGCCCATGTAAATCCATCGGCCTCAACATGGTGAACCACGGTTCCTTCATATCCTGTAAGTTGGCATTCCATATTCTATCACCAGGGAACACTCCATGGAAATCCAACCAATCCCACCTGCCAAACCCACGGGTGTAGAACGATGCCAATCCATTGTTTGTCTTAATCGCCCCTGAATAACCAACACTCGACCCAAACGTTTCCCACCCCGCCTTTTGCAGAATAACAGGCAATGTCGGCAGCATGGTATCCATGCACTGGGTCAGCACCCCATGTGTGTCAGGATGCGTCCCCGTCAGGATGGACGCAAAATTGGGATCCGACATAGGAGCTACGTTCCACGCGTTGTGGAATGTGACTTTGTTGGGCAAAATGGACAGTGTACGCTCCAAAAACAGGTAGTGATCGTAGCGCAGGCAGTCAACCACAATCATGAGAATGTTATTCATCTACAGTCCTTTGGTGGTTCTGGCATATCCAATGATCGCCAGTGAGTTATTTTGTCACACATACTGTCTTTCGTATTTGGCCACATCCATCCAGTCTTTTTATACCATGCTAAATACGGAATTTTGTGTGTAGACTTCTCAAAAACCACCCACTTTATCTCTTGTGTCAGTGGCAGTCTATCTTCTACACTAATCCATCCATCATCTTCTTGTTCTTTTACTGGACTATGGTGCTGGCATCCTTCTCTAGTAGATGTTGTGTATGTTCTTCCTTCATTGTACCCCTTACATTCTCGTGTGTCATGTACCCAATTAGCACTTTCATGACTCCATGATTTGCAACTTCCACATGTTGGTTCTACTGGTTTTTCTTCGTGGAAGATGCAACCAAATGTCGGAGGACAATCACTTATTAAAACTGCTTTCCTTCGATCTTCCGACTTACAATAGCGTTCTTTCCACCATTTACATGTCTTACAGTATCTCATCATTCATTCTCCTTTTATCTTGCACATCCATACAATTCTCTCCACTCCTCAAAATCCAATATCTGAGCGTCTATAGGTTCAGATTCTGGATAATCAAACCATTCTGATGCTGACTGGGATTTTAATCCGGTGCCACCACATTGGCCGCACATCTGATCAAAGTCACTATCTATTCCTGTACCATTACATGCTTTACAGTCTTTCATTTATCGGCCCGGCCCCTTCTCCCAAAGAAATAGCCAATGTAATAGATGAGCACGTTCATCGCCACACCAATCACAAAAGAAACAGGATCTGTTTCAATTGCCCTATAAAGTTCCTCAAGCATCTTTCCCTCTCTTTCCTTCATTAGTGGTTTACGGTGTGACAACCCGCACAGGTTCAAAAAGCCACTCATGGAACCACTCTATTTGATGGATGAGATGTTCCTTGCAACACCAGTATTGATGTCGTTTCCGATAGGAATCACGCCAAGAAGACTCATGGCAAATCCCTTTGCAATATTGGCATGTGCGTAGTCCGTAGACTACTGCCATCTTTCTCTCCTTTCGTGTAATTAACTCTACCTACAATTATACACTGCTTTTATGCAAAAGTCAAGCATTTTAGAAAACTGTTCGTAAATTCTACGTAAATGTCAGGAATACACAGTCTCTATGTTGCCATCCGTGGTTTGCATGTCTATGACTTCAGGTATTATTTGCCTGAACACTTCCATGTACCGTTCGTTCTCTTCGTCTGTGAACCAAGGGACTATGTAATCGGCCCGCCAAGGAGATGTCTCTTTGATGATCTCCCTGTCATTTGTTGGCAGGTTTACATAATTGACCAATTCCAAGTCCATGAATCCTTCCAACGTCGTAGGTTCTTTGTATCCGTGCTGCTTGGCTATCTCTGTCATGGTACATCCAGGATAAGGAGTAAAAAAGTTTACAGTATAGTCTAACCCAGAATCCTTGTCAAGCATCCGCGCTAACAGCTGCCCGGTTCTCTCCAGGTCTGCGACGGTCTCTGTCGGATTGCCTAATAGGATATGGAACCTTAGTTGGATACCGCTTAGACGTGCTCTGTCGATGATGTCAAAACAATCTTCAGCGACTATCCGCTTGTTCATCATGTCCAGTATCCGCTTTGACCCGTGTTCAAGGCCTATGTGCATCAAATGGCATCCGGACTCGCTTATCTTGTTCCAGTCCTTTTGTGCAAAAGACTTCAGTGCGTCTATTCTGGCATTAGCACGCCATTGCACGTCCAGCTTGCTAAGGCCGTCCGCTATCGCCATCACTCTATCACGTCCGACAAAGAACGTGCCATCGTCAAAGTTGATGTTCCTAATGCCATAGATGGCTTTCATCATTCCAAGGTCGAACAGGACTGTGTCCACAGGCAGTCGTGAGTACTTGTATGAATCATGCCAATAGCAGAATCCGCAACTTCCAACACAACCTGTTGCAGTGGCATAGTTGATGGCAAGTGTCTCAGGATTCAGATAGTCCGCCACATTGATAAACCCATTAAAATATGGCAGTGGTTGGAGATTAGAGATGTTGACCGGCTTTGGGGATAGAATTGGCGTCTTAGGTGGTGTCCCTAATCGTATCAAGTCACAAAGATAAGTAAGCGAATATTCTCCCTGTCCTTGGATGACATAATCACAATACTGTGTACACAATTCAGGTTTAGCCGATGGGAATGCCCCACCAAATACGATAGGAATTTCAAGGCTGTACCACAGTTTGATATGCTTTGCTAAAGCCACCGCATTTCGCAATTGAGACCCAGTGACTGTGGATATTCCGACTAGCAGCGTGTCATCAATATTGGAATCTATCCTGGACAATGTTTCACTTCGATCAAACCTGTCATCTATCAAAATCGGCTCATATCCCCTCCATATCAGAGTCGACGCTAGGTATACCAAATTTGTTGGAATCCACTTGCTTTCAAAACTCTGATAGTGGTTGGGCTGTATGAGTAGTACTTTCCTCTTCTCATTCATTCGAGTTCCTTTCAAAAGACGTGTGGATAAGTCCTATTAAGCAACCATTCAGGTTCTACAGCAGATATGAATACTACTAGCGGTGATGTTCTTTCATCCAAAATAGTTTCTAATTCTAACATAGTCGTAGCATGTGCTATCACTCTTTGACTGTCGATAGCCACCCACTCGTCACCATACTTACTACGTAAGTCTAATAGATTCGCTCCAAACCATTCAAGGTCTGTATCAGACCCAGGATTTTCCACTCGATTCCTAAGACTTCGTGCCAAAGACCTAATAGCACCATACACACGTTTAGTAGCAGAACCAACAAGATTCACATCTATAGGTCCGTGATTATCTATACAGGATTTGACAGCACCTGCTATGGCATGCTCAATCTGATGGGAGTACTTCAAGTCAAGATAAAAAGTCATTGATGTAATTCCTTTCTAATCACTCTCCAACAGTCGATTTTCGTCTTTCTAAAACACGCTTTGCAGCTTTAGTTGATTCATTCTCAGGCAGTCCTCCAGCATTGTGCTGTATTCTCTCTTTGTGGGTAGGTGATTTAATCTCTCCAATGGCTATCAATCTATCATACTCTGCGTGAAGCTCTTCTACTTGAATTCGGTGCTCCTCACATCGTCTTAGCATTTCTCTGTCGACACGTCGTTTCGTTGCCCGTGTGTGGCCAGGCAGTCTGTGAAGGTCCTCACCAAATGGGATTTTGGGTACACCACGCTGCATTCTAAACTCATCAAAGTGTATAATCTTTGGCATTCTATCGACCCTTTCTAGTGACATGTCGAACTCATCAACATTACTTTTGCGCAAAAGTCAACTATTCTTGAACAATCCCAATGGTCTTGGCTTTCTATTCAGCAAATCAATCAATCCATCATCTTGTTTTCCTAATGTCACTTCCTCCCGATACCCTGATCCCTTAATACTGTAGAAATTTATATCACCACTTTTAGCTAACTCTCTCAGTTCTTCACTCTTTAACTGTGTCACCATCACCCAGTCCCCTTGTTTGACAATGTGCTTTTCCCCATTGTATTCAGTTTCATAGGTGACAGGACTGAGATAACTTTCCACCACACAGGCCTCAGAGTCTTCCACAAGACGTCCATGCTGGAGGTCCAATCGGTGTCCACGTTCCATAAATCCATGAGCTGCAATCTCAACTTCAAGTTTTGAAACAACATCAGCCTGAGAATCTACGTCATCCTCTGTTGGTACTTCGTCATATGGACTTAGTACGACCCCATACAAAAGGCCCTGAAACTCACCGTCGTCGTCGTATTTTACGATGGAGACTTGGTGCTCACCATCCTCCGACTTCTTCAAATGCCACTTGCCATCGTCACCCTTGGCGTACTTGTTCTTGACGGCAGACCACGCTATTCTACTAGCAGACTCCTCCCCCTTGTCCATGCTTGCGTTGAATGCAGATGCCCATATCTCCCTGGCGTGTTTAGGCAATCCTTTTACACCTTCAGGCACAGTGGACGCGGTGAATGGTTTACTGATTTCTTCCTCTTCGATTTCTAATTCATCCTCAAATTCTTCCAATGCCTCGTCACTCAGTTCTAGCATGGATTCTAGCAGCAAGGACAGCGACTCTTCCGATGCCTCGAGGTCTGACATGTCCACCTCATTCAACTCTGTGAATCTTGCCTTGTGCTCATCAGTCATGGATGACAGAATGGAGTTGAATGACTCTTCTACCTGTAGTTCTTTTGTTTCCAATTTTACCTCTGTATTCTCTTGATGGCTATTACTTTACCCATCCGACAAACTGTCGGAATTACTAAACCACTTTTAATGAGATACGATGCCGCCACCATCACCTCAGTGAGCTTCAATCCGGACTCCTCTGACAACACGAGGAAGTTCTTGTAATCCTTGCCGAGCGCCTCAAGCAAGGAATCAGCATTCCCTGCATCAGCCACCACGTCCTTGTGCAGGTAAGGCATGAAGACTATCTTGCCGTGTGCTTCCCAGTTTGACCATGGCACACCTGTCTTCTCTTCTAACTCTGTGGCCTTTGACGTACGCCACTCTGACAGTTCCCTCGGCGACTTTCTACTTATTGACCAGACTGCCTTCATTCTAATCTCCTTGAATCAACTCTTACACTTAGGATTATACACTACTTTTGCACAAAAGTAAAGGAGTTTAAGAAGATTGGTCGTAAATTCTACGTAAATATCAGTCTAGGAATATCTCTACAGAATCTCTTTTTGGAGTCATGTCTTTGCTAAGGACTGTCTTTGCCACTGCATCGTCACCCACTAACCATCCAACATGCCTGCCACTCCTATCAAGAGACAAGTGCCACTGCTGTGTCTTGCTGGTGGGAAGGACTGGTTGCGACTTCAACGCCTTGATGGTCTTCCTTACAGCCTTGTAGCCCGTTCTCTCACTCGCGCGCTCCCACACGTGCTGGGGAACTTTGCTGAGTGATGTGCCGACATGAGTACCACCAGGGGGTCCATGCCACCCACTGCCAGGTCCACCCTTCTCCACATGGCCCATCCCTCGCCGCAGCATCTCCTTCAGGATGTTTTCGTGAGCCTTGTCTATCCAGTCCATTGGCTGTTCAACGTGCAGGTCCGACATGGATGGTTCCGCCTTTGAGAATAGTTTGAACATGTGGTTTAGTCCTTATTTAGCAGTTCTAGCAATGACTTTTGCACAAAAGGCCTATGGCAGGCGTCGTGCAGCTTGACAATGTCCCCATCGTCCAACTCCTCCAAGAACGACCCGTCCGAAGAGCACAATTTAAGAATAACCCTCTCCTGTGTGGACACGGGGACAGGTCTCTTTGGCGACGCCATGCCTCCCGCGTGCCCTCTAGCGCCTTTGTGGGCGTCGTTCCACGCATAGTCTGATACGTATGGTCTGATGCGTGTCAAGAAGTCGTCGTAGTAGTTTGTAGAACGTTTTAGCAATTCCAATAACATATATAGCACCTCTGATTATACACCACACTTATCCAAAAGTCAAGGATTCTAACGTAAAGATTGCGTAAATGTCATCCTCGAACAAACTCTGCAAAGCCCACGTCCTCCAATCCAAAGTTGTCTCTCAGCAACATCCCCCACTCGGTTGTCCAGAACTCCTCAACCTCTTCCTTTGGATTGCGGAACATGAGAGACTTGGCAAATTGCCTGGCATCGTTCGTCGGATGGCGAACGTCACGCAGTGCCATCAAGATGACTGACGCCGCAAGGCCAACTTCTTGGTCATTGGTGAACTCGTCCAAAGTAAAATAGAATTCCTGTTGACGGTGGTCTTCATTCATTTAATTGACGCATCTTAAACATTTATAAAATTACCTATAGATTAGATCGCAGAGACATCGAACTTTGCAGATTGTTTGCCCGTCCCTCGGGACCATCCCAAACGATCCGACAGGAACCCATCCCATAGCTTCATTATCTAAACACGTTTGACATGAATCCACAGGCGATCTAGACCAGCGATACTCAGTCGCCTCTTCATTTTCGTCCCTCAGTGCATCCATAAGGAAGAACTCTACACCCCCAGCAGCACCATACATCAATGCTCGATTGAGGAACTTCTTAGACCACGGTTCTCCATCATTCGCCGCAACATCCTTTACGAATCCATCCAAATAGTCGTATTGATCGCGCAGGTTGCGTCCGATCAACCCGAAGTCAGCTGACGTTAGCTCTTGCCAGTCGCCCTTCCCAATGGCGGCGGCCATCAGGTGCATCTGTTTTATCTCGCTCTTCATTCCCTTCAGCCAAATCAGTAACGTTATTATGCTGTCCCTCAAGTCATCCGTCAATTCTTCTATTCGTTCGTTATACACCTCCTGCCGCAACAGTAGCATAGCACGCCTGTCCTCTGGCGTGCGTAGGCGTGCTATCTGTTTGATAATGTCTGTATACACGTTACTCACAAGTCACCCACTAATATAACCACGGCCATGTTTTTATTTACTCTAGAATATCAATACTACCTTCTCGAAAAGCAGCTGCTATCCACTCATTGACTGCATCTGTAAATCCACCATGCTTAAACCCTCTGTAATGGCATCTAAAACACAGTCCAGGCTCTGTGGAGGCATCCCTAAACTCTGTTGATTTAAGTAAGTGATACAGCTCTCTATCACACACAGGACATTTTACACCTACTCCACCCCATTCACCCTTAGCGTCAAATGCTGAGCCTCCGATGTAGTTTATCTTGGTCATTCTACTCTCCTATCTAAATATTCTCTCTCTCTATTCTACAACATCATAGTCCAAATTTATCCATACGTGATGTCGCCCTGTCAATTTTCGTTCTACGTAGTTACTTCGTCCTACCATATCAGCATCTGACTCTAACAGCATATCGAAGTTACTAATTTCTATAGTACCCTGTGCTATTGTATTTCTAATCGTATCCAAATATTTAAGCGTACGTTCCTTGTCCTTTGTTCTAAATGTGCCCATTCTACTCTCCTATCAAACGCGCAAACTCGGTCGCCACATTCTCTATGTCCTCTGTCGTTATCTTCCAATCAGACTTGACTTCTCTCGTTGACGGGACCTTTCCTTTGAGTCGCCAGACTTCTTCTTCGGCCTTCTCCATCTCCTCTTCCTCAATTTCCGGTTCTTTCTCAGGCTCTTCTTCTTCTTCCACATCCCCCTCCTCCCGCATTGGCAGGTTTGCCATAGCTCTAAGTGGGTTCTCCAAGTCATTTAGTTTGAATCCAAGTGTCCCCATGGTCATGAGCCACTTCGACAGTTCCTCCAAGTTCGCCTTGGACAATGATGTTGGAACTACCTTGGGTGACTCCTGCTGCGGCCAGTTGTTGAGCCTCATCAACTTGGGGATGGCATGTCTGTTAATGACTTCCGCTATCATGGTAGCCCATCCCTCCAGTGCCATCAAGAACAAATCACTCTGATCCTGTGACAACGCATAGGAGCCGACGCCACCCGTGCCCAACAGAAGGAATTGTGCCAAGAGGGTCATCGCCATGCGCTGGTCGTAGTACTCCAGTATTTCGACCAGCTGGAACGTCATCCGCCCAGTGCCGGATACCAACTCAAACAGCCATCCACCATCAGCGACAGCGTCTGAGGTTGTCCCTTTTGGGCCAGGAAGGACAAACCCGTCGTGGGCATCCACACGGGCCTTCTCTACAATGCCGCGGGCAACGTTATAGTCCGCATCCGTGGATGACTGTGGCAGGTAGATGACGGGAATACCAGACAGGTTCCGCTCAACACCCACACCCATGATAACCTCAAAGTTTGAGTGGAAATACCATGGACGGTAGGAAGTTCTGAGCACACTGCGCCCCTCTGGGTTGTTTTTTTCCACCCGTGTCCTGAACAGTAATGCTTTGTCTATGGAGATAAATCGCTCTGAATAATCTGGGGGAGGATTCTGGTACATCCCTTGGATGCCTCCGTTCTCATCAAATTCCCATCTTAGCAGTGTGTCCTGGGCACGGATAGCGAATTTTCTCCAACCGATCTTACCATCATCAAACTTGCTCTTGGCGGGGTCTTTAGTGTATTTTGGTGGATTGTCCCCAAGTCTCTTCTTGTAGTTTATCTCAAAATAGGCCCAGCCCTGAGATAGGAATGTCAGGCACTCAGAAATGAAATCATCCCACGTTGAAGACATGTCATCCTTGCACTGGCGGAAGAACTCGGCGCGCTCCTCGTGTATCTCACTCTCCTCTTCCCCCGGCTCAATCGGCCAGTCAATTTTGCGGAGCGCCTGTTCAATAATGAAGAGAATAGCTCCAATGACAGGACTGTTGAGGCGCATCTCCGAGTAGATTTTATGGCGTGAATCCGCCCTCTGAAGGTCTTGGATGAACTCCTCAGACACAGCCCCGCCATACCTGTTGAGCCCTGTGGAGCCGTACTCACGCCACAGTTTGTTCCCCCGTGGATTCTCTTGGTCCCTTTTCTGCTGTTCAATATCTGCCATATATTATATCCCTACAATCAAATAGGGCAATCTCCTGATCTTGCCAGAGATTGCCCAATTCCCTAATAATCGACTATGTAATACGTCTCTGCCTGGTTGGAATCGCTCCTTCCTAGCTTGTAGTTATCAAACTACAGTCTGCCACTCTACCTTAATTATACACTAAAATGATGATTTTGTCAAATAGCTTCTCCTATCCTGCTATTCCCCAATCTTCTGGCATAAAATCCCCGATGCTATATCCTTCTGGTGGATCAGCCACAAATATCCATGCGTATTGTAGTTCATCCCACTTGACTACACCTCCACCTTGTGCATGAGAAGACCCAGTCAGATATTCAGCAAAACTAGTTAATCCACTCATTCTTTCTTCTCCTTTACCGATAGATTACTGCACCTTCTGAATTGTAGCAGGGAGTCCCTATCACTCCATAGACATTCCCCCACCGGCGGATGCCATGCCAAGATGACATTGGGACTGAGTCAACTACCACGTCAACTATCCTATCCAAGTCGGACCGCATGGCCTTTGCTTCCGGGCCGGTGATGCTCTTCAATGGAAGGTCAAAGTCAACCGTGCAGGGCATACAATGATGAGCAGCCTTTGGTGAAATCATGAAGGCAACCATCCGCCAAACGTATGCTGTCTTGCCCTCAATCTCGTCCTTCTCGATTCGAGACCCATATGGACTCGACAAGTCTGTTACTTCTGTGCGGGTCACTCTGGGCTTGGATGCCCGAAGGCATCCTTTGTTGTCCCCCCGGGTGGCTATGATTCCCTTGACGAGAACCATATCCTCCGCTGAAAGAAGTGTGGATAGTTTAACTAAATCTATTCTTGGCATTGCTGGCATTTGGCTCATCCTTTCGTAGATACAAACTCTCTATAGTGGGGATAAACGTCCCCGCTTCCTCACCCCCTTGATATTGTTGAATCTATAACTGTTAACCGTGTCTGCCGGAACATAAATGGGACTGTGTCCGTCCCGACAATATTGAGTACGGGGGCGGAAACATCCCCATCCCCCTACCAAGGAGTAGTACATGCACGGGTCACCGACGCAATCCCCGGTCCAGCATCCCACCTTAATCATATCCTTCCCACATCCCTTGCAAACTGAAGCTGTTGTCATTGTTCTCCCCCTTCATTAGTGGCTAATTCCCTTACACCACTAAGTATACTACACTTTTGCACAAAAGTCAAGCATTTTAGGAAACTGTTCGTAAATTTTGCGTAAATAACTATAAAGAGGCGGTGGTATCGAACCACTCCAAGTGTCTTGGCTCCAGGCTAAAGCAAATATAGGAGTCATCCTATATTCGGATATGACTAGTACATATCAAGCCTCTGCTTATAGCCATTGGTTGACAGTCGCCAGCTATTACAGTCAGCCCCAATTTATTAACTTGTAAAGATTGTAAACTTGTCAGGCTGCATCCGCTTCTCAGCGGGTGGGACTCTCTCGAATCCCTTGCAGGGAACCATCGCTACTACCTGACCAGGAAACGCCTGAGCCGCTATGATGCTACCGATGATGATGTCAGCACCATCTGCCCTCGCCTGCCCCACTATTTCCATCCCCTCATCTGTTGCAATGAACTCTGTTGTGACAAATTCTACTCCAGGGATTGAACAAGGGACAGGAACTTCTTGCACTCCTGCGTTGATCTTCACATCCGGCTCTACTACTACTGAGTTATCCCACCCCTCATCCCAGAATGTAATGGGATGTGGTGTTGCATTGAAAAACACAATTCCATTAATCGCTTTCATCGTTCCCTTCCTACCTTTCTTAAATAAGGATCATATAAGATTGCATCGCACAGAGGGCAAACCGAGAGGCCCGCCTGCAATCGTCGAGGCTGGCTATGGCCAGGTCTCCCAGACCAGCGTGTTCTGTGTGAGTGCCATGCAATTATTATCTCGTGGCAGTCCCCACACCGAACTGCTGTGACAGAAAAAGTAGGATGGTGGTGCTCAGGCTTGTACTTTCCACCAATCATCATCACATCTACAACTGAATACAGGCCTGAATTCTCATGCCATAGAGGGTCAACTATCTCTTGTGAATAGACAGCATCCTCAACATCGATATTAGCTGTCCTAAACACATCATATCCCTCTATATGATTCATCATTCTTTCTCTCCCTCTTTCTAGTTAACCACCTACGCCGAATCCACTATCCCACTCATCATGGGTTTTGCTCTCAGTGTCTCCAGCCCGCGTTCTGGCACGTCGATAGGCCTCGTCTCTCTCCCCCTTCTCAATGACATAGAGATCGGGGTCTTCGACGTACCCGCAGGCATCGCACTTCTTGCACTGGCGATGCATGATGCTACCCCGTCGCCCCCGCGAGAAAGAATGGAGTTTGCCACCACACTCGGGGCAGCCCGCCTTGTCAACAACTTCCTCAGTCTTTTCCGGCACATAATTAGCTATGCCTTCCAAGACTGCTGTTAGAGCATCCGTAGCGGTGTCATACCGCAACTGAAGGCCCACGTAGGCTCGATTGCCCTCAAAGAAGGCTCGAACCTTCCAGTCGTTGACATAGGTCTCCATCTCCACGATCCAGCCTACCACAGGGCTGAAGGAGACTTCGACTTTACCCAGCCACGCCAGCCCTTCAAGCTCCATGGCTGTTTCTGTACTATACTCTATTCGCTCCATCTTTCTCCCCCTCCACCCATTCTTAACTACCTACAAGTATACACTACCTTCACTCAAAAGTCAAGCATTTTAGAAAACTGTTCGTAAATTCTGCGTAAAGGCCGCTAATAACCTGCCTGAACCAATAGAAAAACATGAGAGTCATTTCTCTTTACAGTCACATCACAGACAGAGCATAAGACACTATCCTTCCCCCACCCAAATGCGTAACCAGCGTTGCCATAATCGTCCCTCAGGTTCGCTATGAATTCATCTTTACATAACCCACACAGGTACACGTCAGCACAGAACGATATTATCCTTCCATCTTTGCGGATGGCACGCCAGCTAAGGTTCTCTATCATCTATGCCATCGTCTGTTGGCTCCACAGATACACGTTACGACTGTGGCGTCTCTGATTATGTCTCCATTTGGCCTGTGAAGCGCAGAACTGTCAGGAAGAACATATCCGAGATAGCATAGTTTCTTGTCACAATATGCCGCCTGCACTCCCTGTGGCATAGACCATTCGCCATAAATCCTGGCCCACTTCCGCCTGTACAGTTCCGTTGGATACGTCAGCACGGATTCCGTTACCGCTGCGTTGGCGGACCGAATGTGTGGATTCGCGTTAAGATGTGCCACAGCTTCCCTTAATCTAATAGGTCTCTCACCATTCAACGCATCAAATATGATATTGAGGAAGACCAAATCCTCTGCTTCATCCAGACACCAATGTGTGTCCCGCGGCCTTCCGAGGTTGTCCTTGCACAACTCAAAAAACAGTTTATCCTCGAGGAATCCAATATTGTATTCTTCGGGGTACCATTGGAATCTCAGTGTTGGATGCTGTTCAAACGCATCTTGCGAATCACTCTTTGGTATGTACGCAACCGTCTTTTCCCACCACGAACGCCTGACAGGCCATGCATAGCAAGCTGTGTGTTCTATGGTAAATCGCCCATCAGGATTGTAGTGGACAACGCAGTCCAGAGTTCTGTCTGTTCTCAGATATTCCAACGCAGGCTCTAGAAATTCCATGTAGCACAGTGGGGCGTCACCGCTCAGCCCTTCGATGATAATGTCACCATCATTCTCCTGTATGGCATCCCACACGCGAGTCGCCACGTTATTCTCAGAACCGCGGTGGACGACATAGAACGGATTCAGACCAAAATGGTCATCCAGTGTATCTGCCAGTTCATCATCATACGACCCACCAGGAATGCAAAACACCACTTGGTCAACGAGATTTTTGACGAGGTTGACTCGTTCCGCTACCCTGATTATAGCAGGAACATCGTTTATAGGTTGCAACACCTTAGCATGTAGACGGTGGCTTCTAGTTCTAGCCCTTATTACAACTATTACTTTCTCAGTCATTCATTTCCCATTTCTACCAAAGGCCCGCTGTTAGACCACCCGCACCAACACGGTTTTAGTTTCTCTTTCTTGGCAAAGGTATAATGACATTTGCGACACTGAAACCTATTTGTTACCGCATTTGAATCATGTATATGCCAGAAGCCATCTTCGTCGGAGAACCGTGGACAGTACTTCAATGTTGCAGAACTCATTCCTTGTGTCAATGCGAACGAACCACACTTTGGGCATTTTATTTTAGACATTATTTTCCTTATTGGGCCATCCACACCAATCAGGAAGATGGTCACATTCTATCGTGTGTAAATTACAATTATAGCAGTCCATGACACCATTTTTGTCAAAAATGACATATCTAATCAAACTACCACCAGTACTTGCCTCATCCAAAGGAGCACCATCTCTTCTATAACATTTTAACTCTAACTTAAACATCAGCACACACCTCATCGCTAATTAGCATCAACAGATTCCTATAATATTTGTAATCACCAAATGATATTGATGGCGGAATGGCATGGTCGATGTGGGGGATGTATCCACCTGCTCGAACCAGCTTGCGTATGTCTCTTAGTATCAGACTGTCCATGGAATACCTTCCCTTTGCCACCCGTTCCTTGTCCACACCACCTAGCATTTTTAGGTTCTTGCCATACACCTTCCTGTATTCTAATAGATTATTGCATCTAGCCTCCATTGGGTACGGGCAGTTTATGCCTACGTCCAGCCACAATGGAATCAACTCACTTATGTCCCCATCACAGTCCACCATTACTATGTCAGTCCCTGAGTTGTATACCACTTCCAACACGTTCCTGTAAGGCTCCGCAAAGAACTCCTTCCACACTCTTGGTGATACGAACGAACCATTAATGTATGCCATATCCTCCCAGAACTTGACAAAGTCAAAGTTTATATGTTGCAATAAGAGTGAGAGATTGGCTTTTGTGAACTCTGACAAGAACTCCAGTATCTCGTGTACCAGTGTAGGATCATCATATAGCATATAAGATATGCCCTCCAACCCCATCAGAGAACGCAGTTCACCAAAGAACGAACCCGCCATCACTCCATAGGGGTGGGTTCGCGTCTCAGGCATTGATGTGATGACATGCTGAAAGTTCTCTAGCTGCGGATTGAACACCCCCCGTTGCTCATATCTGCTGCGAATAAACTTCCAGGACTCCCTATCCGTCACGGGGAACTCTTCCCACCCAGGAACGCTAGTCCCCGTCGTCAGTCGAACACCTATCCGCCCGTACTCGTCGAGAAACCGTTCCCTGTTTCCCTCTGTCTCCAGTACCCTGCTGTCAAACAGTCCAAATGCGCTACTTGCTATATTCCATATCGGATAGGGCCAATCAAGGCCAATGCTCCGGAATGGATACTCTTTATCTATCTCAAATCCATCTTCCACATACCAACGAACCAGAGTCTCGTCCCAGAACCCCATCTCCCATAGTGGGAACCTGTCCGCAGGCTTGAAGTGCATGACAGCGTTGAAGCGTTGTCTGCTATTCATTTAGTGCTCTTTCTATACACAGATCCATTATACCACAATCTATGTCCCTTATTAATATCTGGGGCACGTTGTTTCATTCCCACCTTAATTACCCTTGTTGTCAAGTCATCATAGTAGAAACCATAATGATTAAATATCTTTTCCCAATAACTAAATGATTGTAGGTTCACATGGTTCTTTCCTTTTTGCTCCGGTGAGGCAGCCGTAAAATACACTAAATCACTTAAATTCGTTATACATCGAATAACACCAAAAGCGTACTCCGACTCTAAATGTTCTACCACCTCAGTACAAATACATAAGTCATATTTATCAGTGACAATCCAAGGATTACGCAAATCCCTATAGAAGATACTTCTCTCTGGTGCTTCTGTATTTTTAATGGCGTCAATTGACTTTTCATATCCAATTACTTTAACGCCTTGCTTGGCAAATTCACGAAGAATGATACCTAAACCACAACCTAGTTCTACCACACTTGTTATATTTTCTATACCTAGTATTGTCTCAACAAACGCAGGAGCTTGTAGTTCTAATTCATGCTGATAATAACGATATTCCGCTATAGTAAAGTCCTTTTCGGCTCCTAAATTTAATAAGTCTCTATCAACTACTATAATTCGATGTGGGTATTCCGGAAGTCGAACAAAAGTTAGATTTAGATACCTAACCACCTCTTCTAAACACTCAGACACAATAGGAAAGACTATTCTACTTACTATATGCAATTTATTATCGCCATCGGCCCATCTTGTCCTGCTCTTCCACTCTCTTACAATTCCAGATTTCTTTAATACGTCAATTAACGAATCAATCTCGCCCCTTTGTAAACATACCTGTTTTTCCAATTGTTTTATTCTGTGTAATTCCTGTTTAGACATTTTAAGCTTTCCCCACCTCAAACCCATCTTCCACGTACCAACGAACCAATGTTTCATCCCAGAACCCCATCTCCCACAACGGGAATCTGTCTGCGGGCTCGAAGTGGAGAACGGCATTGAACCTCTCCCGGTGGTTCACCACCACCCCAGAATTCTACCGGCCATCAATACCACTAGGTCCATCTGTACCAATCCCACAATAACATTCCCTGAATCCTTTTTCTGGTCAGTGAATATCAATGCCAGTATAAACGATATAGACTATACTATTCCTATCCACGCTACTACTATCATTCTTCTTCCTCCTCCAATAATTCTTCATCCATCACCACCGAGACAGTGTAGTCCGGCCCCATAGCAATCAATGCCTCGTAGTTGCCCCTGACAAACACTCTCTTTACCCCATCCACACACTCGAATGGTGTACCCGCAGGAATAATCAAATCATGAACCAGCAGTCTTGTAGTCATTTACCCTCCAATGTGTTGACGCATAACTACCACCACCCTAAGATATGCCCAGATAACGACATTAGCACGCTAACCCATAACAGCGCCGCAAAGTCGCCAGGCAAGACATGGGCATCCTCCTCACGACAGTATATCCTCTTCTGCACACGACACATAGAACACACAGACAAGACCACCCCTGTCCACGCTATCACCTCAAAAATCCACGCCGTTTCCATTAATCATCCTCCTTCTATAACAAAATATGACTATTCACACCAGTCAGACTCTGCCCAGTGCTTAATCTTAAACTTGGTAAGTGCCAACCATTTTATTCTCGAAAACGGGGACAACAACTGCTCCGCCCGCCATCTAGACTTGATATTGGGAAGTACACAAAGTAGATCGTCGTGTGGACCAGTCCAGTACCCATAGCCATATAATGTTGGCACTCCAGGACCACCACCTGCTATCCACAGCACCGGTTTATGATCTGTACATTTCATCTTGTCCTCCCCTCTATCCCCCACCCCAAACAACCCAAGCTTTGGGGAGACCTAGTTCCCAGTCGCCAATTAAATATGATGAATAGCCTGATCCCATATCATAGACAATATCTCCCCTCGTTCGACGGGATACGGTCGATTTCAATGAATTTTCCTTCTCGGCAATCTCTCTAGCCTCCTCTGCACTCCTAGCAACAGCTACAATCATGCCACAAGTGTAATCACAAAGTACACCCTCCCATACATATAGGTTCCATGCCATCAGTCCCATCCTTTCTTGGATAAGCAGGTCTCCACCCCCTATGCGTTGACGCATTCCCCATACCTCTCCACCCATTTTACTAAACAGCCAAACGAACACAATTCCACATCCATCCAATTGCCATCCCCAATGGATAACACCCACATATCCACCGCCCACACCTTACCACATACATCACAAACCGTCATACAAGTAGTTACCATATCCCCTCCTTATAGTCATGCCAGTATGTACCCCCTTCCCCGACAACTACGACACCTCTCCGGCACCGTAGTTGCTCTCCATGTATCCCCATCGTAAAACCCTGCAGGAACAGCTCCTCTCCCCTTACATATAGGACACACATGAAGGACACTCGGACGCTCTAAGGAATAGGTTGAACAATATCCCTTCTTCGACCAGTACTTACAACTTGCTGCTTCCACCATCCTCATCCTTCCAATTCTGTATTATCTGTCACTTCGTATACTGTGATTTGAAGTTCAAAGTAAAGCCCCCTGCCACACTTAGGACATCTATAAGCATGATCCCTATAAACGCTAATCATGAACTTCCAATGACCAAACTCTGCCCCACACATGCATTTTGTTATTGGTAAACACTCATCATCGTTAAGCTCAAAATCCACTAAACTGGTTACATTACGATCTGCCATATCTCCCTCCACGCTCTACATTCCCCACATTTAATCATGGTGTCACATCATATCCCTTCTTGACTGGCCGTCGCGGGGCGCAAACCAAATCTGTGCGGCCATAAGTAACAACTGTGCCGAGAGGTGCAATCGCAGATAAGCCTCTATTATAATAGGTCTCTTCCTAAACTTCGCCATCCGTCTCCTCCTCATTCAATTCTGCCCATTCTTTAGGTGTTAGCGCCTTAGACATCTGTTCCGGTGTGTAGTGTAATGCAAACGTGCCCGGTAGTCCACTATATTTGTTATCCTTGGCAGAATCATACTGCGGATATTGGGAGCTATATGCACTTGGTGATGTAATCCACCACCTTGAATCATCATAGTTTGGACTGTTTATTATTTTTACTTTTATTAGTTCATCATTACTGTAAGTTACCGGTGGAGATGGCTTGTTCAGCACTCTATCGGCCACCAAGTCCGCAAACTCCTCCGATGTCATTTCCTTCTCTTGCGTGGTTAGTCTTATTGTAACACCAATCACACTTGGCAACAATCGTTTTAGAAAATCACGTCTGTTCATCTTTCCTCTTTCCTCTCTCCTAATGAGAACCAGCTGTAATATAAGGCCTATGTTTCTTAGCTTCCCATACCTTCTCCACCCTTAACTTAGTTCTTTCCTCCCAAGAGACTTTACAATATTCTTCATAGGCACTATATTGCCCTTCTTCTATTTTCCCCTCTTCCCCCAGTTCACAACCAAATGTGGGTTCACAGAGCAAGTAGACCTCAGAACATGCCTGCGCGTCCACCAGCCAAGCATACCTAACATTCTTATAAGCATTTTCTATCTTTACACACTTTCCAAATTTTGGGGGAAGTGGAAAGATATAGTGTTCGTTCTTTGCAACTTCATGATCTTCATCCCAATATTTGCATTCTCCGCATTTAATCATGGTATCACATCATATCCCTTCTTGATAAGCTGATAGCATTCGCTGCACAGAACTTCTTCTAGCAGATACACAGGAACAATTTGCTCCCACTCTTTATCTTCCAAGAAGAAGAAATCTGGATATGGCTCGAGGCATCTTGCACAGTGTACTGGTGTAATGATGTATGGTGCCCTACCTCTATTGTTCAAAATACTGAGCCACCTGTCAGTCTGTTTTTCTGTTAACCCATTACTGTAACACCATGTGCCCTTCGAGCAATCTATACCCAAATGTTTGTAACAACAACCACAGGTAATGAGAGGCCTGCCACAAAACGGGCATTTCTCCATATCGCATCCATATAGATGTGTTTCACCCTCAGAGACTAGGCAGTCATGGCATCGTCTATTAGTATACATCTCTTTCTTGTTCATTTATCCTCTCTCATCCTTATTCACTTCTGACAATAAGTTTAACCGACTCCGATTTTCCTCCTCTTGCTGGTTGACTCTTGCCAAGACAACCTTGGCATGGCGTTTGCAGTAGGAGCTGTAATGATTTTGTGCTTCGCCAAATACATCTACCGAAGCCCTTGCTTCACAGCCAAGGGCATTGCAAATCAACTTGATTGCCTTCAGGTAGGCCAATGTCGTGTCTCCTTTTTATCTTTTCTTTACAAAAGCATACCCAATGCAATATGCTATAAAAAGTTCCCAAGTAACTATAATGCCTATTATGAACTCATCAGAAATATCACCAACGAAACTTCCAGTCCATTTTAGAACGCAGACAACCACCAGAGAAAGCAACGTCAACCCCACGGCTATTGCCAAACCGATTAACATTCGTTTTATGTGTATCATCTTTGTCATATCCTATTCGTTGACTTGTACGCCACCACGTACATCTGACTGTCTTCCTCCCAAGGCAGCCACGGATACCATCCGCTCAGTTTGCCAACCTGCAAGTTCTTGAATCCCACACCCTCCCACATCTCCAATATTTCCCCTTTGCGGAAACAATGAAGTATGGTGTCATTCTCACGTTCAAATGTCCTATCCTCAATCATTTCACCAGCACCTTTTGGTATGTAACTCTCCCACAGCACATGCCTCGATATGAAGCACCCACCAGGCTTCATCACTCTGTGTATTTCCCTCAGCAGCTCTTCTCTGTCCAATTTGATATTGTGCTCTAAGACGTTAACTGCTAATATCAAATCGAAGAAGCCCGATGTGAATCTCAAAGGTGGAAACGTGTCAACCGTTATCGACCCCCTTGGCAATCCCAGTGCCACAGCTATGTCTCTTGCTGTTATTGAACCGTCCACACCCCGTGCTATAAATCCCCTATCCCACAACATCTTGAGGTGGCGACCACTGCCGCATCCCACGTCCAACGCCTCACCCTGATGCAGTTTGAGATGATGTAATGTCTGCACTATCACTTCATCCGGATATACCATCGCCCCATCCCCTCGTCTGTAACACTGCTCCCACGTTACCATGTCAAATTACTCTCCATGTTCTATTTTCCTCCGCGCAGTTACTCCATCCGCCGACATAGTTGGTTCGATAATAATTCGTTTTTCCCCATTCAAATTTTTCTCCATTTTTACATTGTGGCATTTTGGTAAAATTATGTCAAATTCACTTTTGTGCAAAAGTAGGCCATTCCTTGTACAGGTGAATCTTGAATACTTTCCATTCATATATCTTATCGCCGATTGGGAACTTTAGCTTCCGCCTGTCGTTCTCGCTTAAGGAGTACAGCATCCCTTTTGTTGGGTCGTGGTTACGTCTGAGAACTTGCCTTGCCAGTGCTTCTTCGTATCCGTGTGGGATAGTGCGTCCATTCCATTGGTTTGGCTGTTCTACCACTTCCGTGACTGTGTTGGGGAAGAAGTCGCTAGACACACGATTCATTATCACGTGACCTACTGCAAGCATTGCTTCTTCCCCTAGTACTCCGGCTTCTCCTAGCATGACCGACGCCAAGAGAATTACTATGTCAGACTCCACGATGAAGCCCTAGCGTCGTATGTAATACCGTTTGTCCCATTTACAACTATCCTATTATTAGCTTTAGCTGCAGCACCGACATCATCTATATATATTGGTGCGTCCTGCCAAGAACCAAAGGGCTTAAGGAAGTCCAATGGATCTGTATGTGGTATTTTAGAATACTCCCCTTCTACCCAAAAGGGAATGCTTCCACTTCCAACCTCTCATCAGCTACCAGGTCAGGAATAGCGCTCTTCCTCAGCACCAATGTCTGCGCGTGTGCTTTGTCCCTTGCCACAACCCATTGTGGCCCGTTGAGAAGCAGCCTTGAGACCTTGCCAGTCTCCTGCTCTTCTTTTGTTGGTCGTTCTGTGACTACTACCAGAAACAGTTTTCCTATCATTGTACTTATCTCCTTTTGTTTAGTTTGCCCTTCCAATTACTCTTTCTTCTTCATCATATATAGCCACAGCCGGCGTCTGAACCTTTGTAACATCAGGCATTTTTACCGTAGTTAATCTTGAAGTTACCTCTTCTAGAAGCTTATGCGATTCTTCTACCATGTCAAACCACCAACCCTTTAATACTAAGCTTTTTGTTATATCATCTATTGCCTTGGCTCCTGCCACTATCACCCCCCTCTCATCACTCCACTCATCTTCGAGTTGCCGCCTTGCAACCCCCCATCCGATAATTCCCTCATATTCAATTTTTACTATCATGTCAGGCTTTATTTTTACCACCTCCACCACCTCAAACCCCCGCTGTACTTTCTTTCTGATTCGCTCTAAGTCATCATTCATCCGCCATCCTCCTTAATACCATGTGTCGCTGAACTCCTCCAAGGCGGTGCTTGTCTCAATAGTAAACATAAACGATAGATAGCTTCCATGTACAATACAGTCCCCACCAAATCACTTTCTGTGTTTCCCGGTGTTACCTCATACCTGTTGTGATTTTTAATTGCCTGAAAGTTGTTGAATGAAAATGCACCATCATCTCGTAAGTTGCAATCTTTAATAGACTCTAACATATCATGTGCCATCTTCCATATATCAAATTTGCGATAGTTTGGATTAAGACTTTCTACTCTTTCTAATAGACAGGCATGGTCTAAATCAAAACAAGCATCAGTTAGAAAGGACTCAGACCAACTCTGTAAGATTGTATCAATAACCTCTTTTGAATTTAGGTACCTTAATGGGAATCCTACTCTTATGATGTGATAGCCTGCTTGCACTAATCCATTTAGTCCCTGAGCATCTGGATTGCCCCATAGCCCCATGGCAAAATGCGTTTGATTTCTTAACCATCGCCACATATTACTGATAATAGGTCTATATTCTTGTTGTCCTAACAATACATTGTATCTCATCATCATCACCCCATGGTCTATCATGTTACCAGCGCCCATCGGTTTGGTGTCCCATGGCATGGATTCAAGATAGTCTTCTATTAACTTATCTCCTAAAAACTTGTCATAAAACGAGAATGGATAAAGTGACTTCACCCCTGTAGCAAGTGCTAGTCCGGCCACCTGAAATCCAAGGTATGTGGCTGACATCTCCCTTGCCCTTGGTTCACTAGAATCCGGTTCTCTTTCTTCTTCTATCAATCCATCACAATGCTGACATCTAGCCAAGTAATCCCACTCACATTGACAGATAGGCAAGTCTAGCATCCACTTAACATCCATTGCCAGACTCGTTGCGTCCACAGAGTATTTGTCAAATGCGGAATGCGATAGTCTGTATAGACCAGTCTCTTCGTCTTTCAATGTCTCTAGCCAGATAGGTATTGTCTCTCTCAATTCACCATACCACATTTCTGTTCCTTTCCTAATATGGTGTCTTACCATCATACCATACTTCCCTGTCGTCTCCAACATGCTTATCATATCGTTCTTTAGACCATTTGCTCAGACATCTCATAGAACAGAAGAAACGAACATTACTAAATGTCCCACTCCAGCCACTTTCTGTTTTCCATCGTAATTGTTTCCATCCAGCAGGAAGGGATTCTTGGTTATCAAACACCTCTTCCAATTCACACTCATCACATTTATATTGTATCCCACTCGGCATTCTACCACACCTCCCCTATTAGTTCGTTATACCACATCTTTTCCCCCCAAGTTGTCTACACTTCGTTCTACGTTCTTCATAACCTCTCTAAGTTCAATCAATCCGATACGCATCTTCACATCAGGATTGCCGTCATACCCTATCTCCACAAACAGTTTGTTATCACGATTCCTGTACACTTCAGAAATCACCTTGATGGACCTAAAGGTCGTTCCGTAGAATGCTATCTCCACAGCTCCCCCAATGTGGCAATAAACCTTACCCATCCACACAAAACGTAGTAAGGCAGATACTTCCCATCACCCCGTCTAACCGCCTTTAATCCACGCACTATTGGATACCTGACTAGCTGATGATAGATTATTTCCCACTTCTTCCAAGGATACTTTTTGATAATCCTGGCATCGCCGCGCCCGTACTTATTCAGTTTACCACAAAGTTGCCTAAAAGTCAAATCATCCATCCGCCACGCTACACCAGTTCCGATGCCCTGCCTGCATCCAGCAGCAGACAATCTGATTGACAAGTCCGTGTCTTCATCACCCACCCCATCAAAGTAGGAATCGAACCCATGAACTCTGAGTGCTGATGTCTTGTACACCGCAGGGCGACCTACCATATTGGTCTCTTTTGGAAAATCATGAATTGTTATAGCTCTGTTTGCCGACGCTCTTCCCCTTGACCAATAGCTACCATTCCACTGTAACCCGTCAAACTCTCTGGCCTGTAAAGCATCATATCCACCAGCGCTTAGCTCATAGAGTAGTGTCTCTATACAGAAGTTCTGAGCGTTTAGAATCAGGGGAGCAAGAAGATGGAAAGCATCCACAAACATTACATAAAACTGAGTGGCGTTGTCCAACCCCAATTGTCTCTGCGACGCCAACCCAGGTTTTGTGCAAAAGACAATAGCGTTATGTTTGCGCGCTATCTCCACCGTCCTGTCAGTGGAACCGCCGTCCACCACTATTATCTCAGATGGACTGTTATTCTCAATCGCCGTCAGACATCTGTCAATGTACTTCTCTTCGTTTAGCGTGCACACTATTACTGTAACAGGTAGTTTTTTATCCATATTTACACAAACACCTGATAAGTATCAGATTGTGACCATACACATCTTTGACACCAATATCCAGGTGACGCACCAGCACATGGTAATAATCCACCCATATCTTCAATTTGCATTTTAATCTCGTCAGGCAAGTCTTCATGATATAATTCTGTAAACACCTGCTCCGGAGCATTACATCTTACATGAAAAACCCACTTCGTCTTCATCTCTCATTCTCCTAATTATAAACAAGATGATAATATGGGACTACGATGCCACCAAAACTCGTTTTGAAGTGTCCTCTATTAGGACTATTTATTCCTTCCATGTCGCACTCTTCCATACCCATTCTTTGTATTCCTTCCCACACACATAGCGAACCTGCGTGTCTGTCTTTGAACTCAGATTCATTGGCTCCGAATAGATAGTAAGAACGTTTGTTATCCTTGACAAACATTGACATACTTGCTATCTCCCCAGTCAGTAAATACGCTTTGAACATTCTACCCAAATCACATCCTAATAAGCATAGAAGAACATTTACCATATAATCAGCAGTTTCTGAACGAGCATTGTAGCCCATCATTCTACAATACATATCAACAAAGTAATAGGGATCAGACTCTTCTGCTTCAACTACCTCAATCGCATCTCTTAGTCCATACATTATCTCCTGGCGCCTTGAGTTCCCCATTCCTTCCAAAGTAGGATTTGTCAGAATAGAAGTGTACCTAATATCGGCATAGTATCCATCTTCCCATTTGTCATGGTAGTTCACCCACAGAAACGGCCTGATGTCTATGACGCTTGGATGGAGTTGCATCTCAATCGTCCTATATTCCCTTGGTAGCCACTCTGCCACAAACTCAGTGATTGAGAATCTCTCCGCGTTTGCCTGCGCCGTGTTCTTGTTAGACTCAGACCCAGTGAACATTAGACCATTGTATACCACAAAGTCATTCAACATTGTGTTTTTGAGATCACTGGTTAGCATCAATGACACTGCAGCCTTCTTCTCTTCCCCCTTCATCACGTACCATACATCCGTTAGCCTGTTGACAGCATGAAGATAATCTGAATATGAGAACACAGTTCCATTGGATGACTTTTGCACAAAAGTGTCCCACTCTTCACCTAACTCTGCTCGTTCTATACTATACTTGCTCATCATCCACCTTCTCATATGTAAGCTCAAAGATGTCACCTTTGACAGGGTAGTGTTCCCCTTTTATTCCTGTGATAATCCAGTCCCCAGGCGTGCACTTATGATATCCTTCTAGCGTCTCTATTAACCATCCATCATGTCTTCCATACCATTCAGGGTGCCCAGGAGAAGAACCAGGCTGGAATTCGATGTCAGGATCGAACTCTTCCGGCGGCCACCACTGCCATGCCTCTATAACCATTGGCTTCTTTCTATACTTGCTCATCTAAGAACCTCCTCACTTCATCACTCACACCTATAATATACTCATCATCCACACTATCATCCACCCATAGGTTGATAATCCTGTCACCCACCCAGTCAGCATTTGGCGTGGGCGTTGAATCATCCCTAGATCGTTCCTGCCAGAATATGTCACTGGGCGGATGCCAACTGCTTGCCTTGAATCCCTTCTTGTGTAGTCGTTTTAGAAGTAGTTGCTGATGCTCGGGTTCTACCAGGAAGTTGTATCTCCAATCGACACCAATATTATCAGATATTTGAGTGGTGTAGCCACCTAGCAGGCCATCCAACTCCTTCCACTTGTTCCATCTCGACTCTACATTCCTGTCCAAGTTGTCTAGCTTCTTCTCGAGGCTTAAATAATCCAACCCAAAGTGGTCTTGCACACTCAAAAAATCGTAAGGGCATCTCAAGGCCGCAGCACCAAATACAAATATCTTGCACCAATCATCCCAGTAATAGCTGTTGTAGAGATGTGTATGGACGTTGCTCAAACGCTGGGTATTCTGATGAAGACTCCTGTCACTCATGGGCAGAGCATATTGCAAAACTCCTACACTTTTAGCCAAATCATAGTCATCAGTTAGGATAGCCCCATCACCGCCATTGTTGATAATCTTCCCTTCACCGAAACTCAGTATTGACACATCCCCGTAGTGACCAACATCCCCAGCACCCAATGCCACAGCACAGTCTTCTATCAGTGGGATGTTCTCTTTTGCACAAAAGGCAGCTATATTGATAATGTCACATGGAATGCCATAACTGTGAACCGCTATCACAGCATCGCATTCACCAGCATGACACTCCAACCACAAGTCCTTCAGGTTCATCCTCATGTTCTTCTTGTCTATATCCACCCACACCGGCTCGTTGCCTGATAAATACACAGCCAAAGGAACACTGTAACACACGTTGTTAGGAATGGCTATTCGTTTGTTTGCGAGGCCCAATGCCCACATACTCAATACCAATGCCGTAGTTCCGCTGGTTGTCAATACGGCATATTCTCGTTGGTGCATCTGTGCTAGTCTATCAGGTAATAACATTCAACAGCCCTCTCTCTTTTAGAATATCATATACTTCACTCACTGATATCCCCAACTTCTTAGCCACATCGAATGTCGTGCATTCGCCAAGATGATGCGCCCACAGTATAGCATTCAATTCGGTATTGCACAAGTCAGACGTGTCTGTGATGCCCATGTTTGATAAAAACGGTTCCCCCGAAGCAACCAACCCACTGACAGGCACGTTCTTGTCCATATTGTCTATCACTCTGAGATACCGATTTAGCATCTCATTTATCCTCGGCATTGACACAAATTCAAGATTGTCAGCAGAGGTATGATACTCGGGATAATCATAGTACATCTCAGATGACAATGTCACCATGTTAATCCTAAAATCTGGAGAAGAGTATTGCCGCTCATCACTCCCATGACAGTCATGAGGATAGCCTCTACGTAGAAGTCCTCTATACCATAAATCTAGTAACGCCGAACCGGCAACATCATTTATCCAATGTTCATCGTCCCACGATTCTTTATAGTCTATGTTAAGCCCAGGCCCACCCACACACGACACCACCAATCCGCAATCTATCTTCTTCATCGCCTCTTCGTTGTGTGCCATGTACGCTATTGGACCTATAGTCTCAGGAACGAACAGGATGCGATAGCTGTAGTTCAAATCCATCTTTGATAATTCCCTGGCAAGAAAGGCAGTCATCACCACGCCACTGAGATTGTCATTTGCCATTGATGGATGGCAGATGTAAGTTGAGATTAGATACTCCTGTGATGACCTGCCAGGTATCAGCAACTCACCTACTGTCAGACTTCCCGGTTTCAATGTGGAGTCGATGTAGACCGCCCAAAGACCATTACGGAAATCATCAAAATCATGCATGTATTGCATTTGGCTTATGCAAAATCCCCAATTCCTTTGATAATAGGACATTTTGTATGGAATGTCAAATGGCCTTGTTCCGCTATAATGTAAATGCGGAGCAAGTTCATCAAGTCCAACTATCTTACCAACAGGCTCACTATAGCTCATCACATGTAGATTATTCTTGGCAAAATCAACAATCCTGCCAAAGCTTTTATTTTCTACTATGTGTGCGCCCTTAATATTCCACTCATCAGGAATCGTCCAATCATAAACCTTAGTTCCTGACGGGTATTCTATCAGCCTTAGCTCAGGTATCAATTCCTGTAGGATATGTAGCGTCTTTCGATTGCCATCTCCTGTGATGCTGCGACATATGGGGAACAGTCGATTCATGTAAGATTCTATTTGCTCCACACGATCAATACCCATTCAGATCATCCCTCACCACGATAGTGTCCTCTGGCAGTTCTCTAGTCGTCTTCCGACCTCTTGCCCAGGCTAAATGGTATGGCATCAAACCATGCGCTGGCCGTTTCCAAGTCAAGTCACCATTCCCTATGATATGGCCCATCGGCAATGTCTTAGTAGTGACTAGACTGCGCCTGGCGTGATGACGTGCTAATTCTTGATTCTTCGTTGGATCTATCTCACCTGTCCCAAGCGTGTCGCACATCGCTTTCCATTTCTCCCTAAACAGGATAAGATCGTCCTTGTCCATTGAATGATAATGGTCATTGCCTGGTAGCGTCTTGTCAAAAGTAAAATGCTTCTCGACTATTATAGCTCCCAACAAGACGGCGGCTAGAATGTTCATCATTCCATCAGGAACAGTATGGTCTGAATAGCCTATCGGACAGATTGGGAATTCACGATGGAGTGATTGAATTCGCTCCAGATTAGCATTCTCGTTTGACGTGGGGTAATTCAATACACAATGAAGCAATGCCGGAAAGTAGCCTAGCCAATCAATAGCTATCTGTATTTCCAACAATGATGCCGCCCCTGTCGACATTAGAACCGGTTTCCCAAGAGTTGATACGTGTTCTATCAGTGGCCTACACGTTATGTCAGCGGACGCAATCTTATGAACATCTACCAGATCATTGATAAACTCAATAGATTCCGTGTCAAATGCCGTGCAAAGAAAGTCAATCCCATTGGCGTCACATCGCAGTTTAATGTTCTCATAGTCGTTCGGACCGAAACTATCATATTTCCTGAATAGATCATATTGGCTTAATGTCGTTTCTTCTGTCGTGTCCCAATATGCAGGTGAGTTTACCGATGCCAGTTTGCCAGCCGTGTATGCTTGGAATTTTATGGCATCAGCCCCACCATCCGCTGCTTCATCCACGAGTCTATAGGCTAAATCCAAATCCCCTTCATGATTTACTCCCGCCTCAGCGATAACGCAAATATCCCGCAGGATCAGCTTTCCCGGCTCATAGCCTCTAAATACGTCTAATATTCGCATATGCTTTTACCACCTCCAATGCATCCATGTCAATTGTCACTCCGCTTTCTATGGCCTTTTGATAATCGCCCATTGTGTCTATATCCAACCGCATCCAGGGGTATATCCGCCTACACATTGATAGTATTCCTGATATTCCTAATACTCCCATTCTGAAATTCTGCCAATTGTCCCATACATAGTTGAATATGTGTTCATGCTGCTCCTTTGATAGTGTATCAAATCCTGGATGATTGAGATCACGCAATAGATCAATACAAACAATCTCTGCGCCCAATCCATTGGGATAAGTATTTCCTATGGGTATATGATTATAAGCATAGTCTAAATTACTTTCCTTGTATTCTCTGACAAGATCATCCACCACAGTCCATGACACAAATGGATTATCGGCACAGACACGAACTACATAATCAGCTTCATATGACCATGCAGCTTTGTATACTCTGCCCAGTACATCCTCCTCAGAGCCATATATAACATTAGCGCCTATATGTATTAAATGTGAGTACAATGGTAGATTATTTGTGGAGAGGGGAATTGCTACCACTACCTCATTAACCTCTCTACACTTACTGATTCGTCTCCAAGCCCATTCTACGATTGGATAGCCATTCAGGTGTAACATCATCTTGTTAGGTAGCCGTTTGCTACCCATTCGTGCCTGTATGACTGCAACAACTTTGTTCATTCCAAATCCTCCTTTACAGCCTCCCCAACCATCCAAATCACAAACAAGAGCATAGAACTAAGAAAGATAAATTTGATAGAGGAAGAGACCACCACGCTTATTGTAATCATGTCCTCTATAATATCTGCTATCCAAACAAATGTATAAAACAACACTGTAATTGGAATAAGCGTAATTAAGCCAAGTAGCATAGATGGTAACTTTACAAGTCTCCTTCTCACTCTGTCGCCTCCATAATCTTCTGTACTACTCTCTGTCTGTTAGGGGTCAAATCGTAATCCATCATGTTCCTGAATAGCATATAGCGATGGTCAGTTCTTGATAATAACGCATCAAACTCCGCGCCTATCCATTCCTCAGTGTAACCATGTTTATAAACCCCCAAATTCATAAACCCTGTTTGCACATGAGCAAAATCATGAGTGTTCTCCCGCTCGTGATGTGCTATCACCACAGATGGTACATTCATGTGCAATAACTCATACACCGTCCGACCATTAGAAGTAAACGCGAAGTCGGCGTTGCTCATTAAACTCGCCATGTAACCGGTCTGCCTGAAGTGCATGAGTTTACCATAATTGAATCCGCGAATCCACGTTTCTAGCTGTTCGTGGTGGCTATACCCAGGCCCTACCACGACATATAGATTAAGTCCCGCATCCCTGCACAAGGGTCCCACTACTTCTAGCGTCTTTTGTGTCAAGTTTGTCGGGTCTGTACCGCCAAATGTAATCAGCACAGTCTCGACTACCTGTGAGAATCGCCTTGGTTGCACAGCCAAAAACTCATCTCTCAGTAAATAGTAGTCAATCCCCCACAACACGTTTCCTCCTTCAAATTGTGGAGATTGATAAAGTGCGTTGATAGTCAAATCACTCTCTATAGCGCCACTGCCCAAATCCTCGAAGTTGACCACTTTTATACCAGAACCTTTGACTCTCTTTAAGGTTTCTGCGTCTGTGTCAAGCATGTCATTGATTAACAGATCAGCACCTATGGTTCTAGCATACCCAACATCAATTTGTGGCGGTACAGTCAAGATATGGAATCGTGATCCTACAATCTCTTGAACCAACTGAATATCATCTTCAAGACAAGCAAACGACACCTTGTTGTTTTGTGCAAAAACGTTTGCTAATGTTAGGGCTCTGTGCACATGCCCTGTGCCTACTTGGTTGTTGGCTATTACTCGAAAGACTATGTTCATACTTCATCCCCCATTAAATTTGAATTTGACAAAACTACACATTTGTGCTATAATTAAGTTATGCAGAGACAAGAAACTGTTATCATTGCTATCAAGAAACCAACGGTTTGCAAAGCTGACTTCCTTAATACAATGGCACATGGATTCTCTGATGCTGTGCAGATAGGTCTTAATATGGCACAAAAGATGCATACCAGTGACCGCAATCGTATTCACCATGCCAGCTATTATGCAATACGTGCTGAAACTAAGTTGCCTTCTGATTATGCTCGTGTGGCAATTGCTCAGGTTGTAGCTCTGGTTCGTAGCTATTATGGCCTTCAAAAGTCCAAGCACCAGAAGCATACATCGTTCCCCACCGTGAACAAGACAAATAACATCGGACTTGGCGTCAATGCCTATGCCATTATTAAAAGAGACAATAATTTTGTTCTCCGCGTTTCTACTGGCAAACGTGGTCATTATATCTGGCTTCCTCTTTCTGTTCCTGCCAAATTCCAAGATAAAATGCAGTATGTCTATGGTGATGCTAAGATGTTTCGTCGTAATAAAAAGTGGTTCGTGGTGCTTCCACTAAGAATCTCCCACATACCTACCGTCTGTGACGGTGAACCTGCGTTCATAGGTGTTGACTTGGGCATAGTGCGTATCGCTACCATATCTACTCCCGATGGGGTGATTATCTTCGATGGTAAAGCAATTAGGCATAGACGAGAGCATTTTGCAGACATCAGACGGCGGTATCAAAAAGCAAACAGGTTGGATAAAATCAAGTTCATGCATGGCAAAGAAAGTCGATGGATGTCCAATATGAACCATGTTATCAGCAAACATATCGTCGAAATTGCCTTGCAATACAAAAATCCTATCATAGTTTTTGAGCGATTGGACGGCATTAGAGACAGAATATATGCCAGTAAGCGATTCAACCGCATGTTGAACAGTTGGGCCTTCAGACAATTGACAGATTTTGTTGAGTACAAAGCCAAACGGCATGATATCCCTGTTTTGTTTATTGACCCTCGACAAACATCCCGTACCTGTCCAAGATGTGGTCATGCAACTCGTTCCAATCGTCCATCTCAATCTCAATTCCGATGTGTCAAGTGTGGATTCCAGGATAATTGTGACTCCATAGCTTCGGCTAACATCGCTGGTGGTGGGGCACGTCTTCATCACCAAGGGCTTTCTGACAACGCCCTGTCGGATAATTCCGATAAGACTAGAACCGTTGGGTTCTGGCCTGATGGGGTACATGATCGTAGAGCATCACGATTAGACCCTAACCTTTCTAGTTCCTTGTAGGAACTTTCCTATTTTAATAGGAAAAGGATGTCAGATTCGCCTATTCCACAAACTCATTGCACAACCATAAGAAAAACAAAAATCAGTACAGCAACCACACATTTTACATTTGATCACAATTCTTTCACCCCCATCAGTCTCCTCAATCGTAGCAGCTCCTCCACAATGAGGACATGGTTTAAGCGCATCATCTTCTTTTTGTTTACAACAATCCTCCATAGGACGTTTCATCAGGCAGCCTGTCTTGTCTTCATATATCCCAATGAACAAAACCTCCCATCCCTGCCGACCTTTTCGATTTAGCATTTCTGTAATTTGTATAGAATCTGCTTCAATTCCATGAATAAACCACATCCATATATACTCCCATTTTGTCATTCTAGGCTCTCCTTCACACATCCAAGCATGTAGTCTATCTCACCATCATTCAGCGAGTGTTGGAATGGAAACGACACCATATTGTCATAGAACTTGTCTGTCACCGGGCAGTCAGCATCCCCCAATCCCAATTTTTGATAAAGTGGATATCTATATAGCGGCATATACTGTACTACACACTGTATACCATGCTCATATGCCATTTTACGCATGAACTCGTCTCTGTCCCCATCTACCATCTCAGCGACCAACAGATGATAATTGTGTCTCTCTGTCGGTTCTCTGTGGAATTTTAGTTGCGGATAGTCAGCAAGGGCATCAATAAATTCTATAGCTCTTGTTCGTTTTTGATAATTGATAATGTCTATTCGTTTTAGCAATTGAGTGCCAAGGGCACACTCTACCTCACCCAGACAGAAGTTGTGGGGCATGAGATATTTGCCTTGCAGCATTGGCAGGTCTACATTCCCCATAGCAGGAATCCAGTAATCTTCTCGTTCCGGATAGCCACAATGCCCATTATGGCGTAGCATCGGTATGACTTCATCATATCCCTTATTGTCTAAAAGAATACCACCTTCACCCAATGTTGTGATATTCTTGTGTGAGTGCAATGAGAATGCCCCAAAATCACCAAAAGTGCCAGCCGTCTGATACCAATTCGTAGTAATCTCTCTACGTCCGGACGACATCACCTGCTTGGTCCCCAATGCCTGAGCAGCGTCCTCTATCACAAAAGGAATATCTCGCACACTTTCAATGATATTCCGCATGTCAGCCATGTACCCATACAGATGCACCACCACTACAGCCTTCGTCCTATCAGTAATGCATTTATGTATAGTATCCGCAGTGACAACGTGCGTATCAGAATCTATGTCCGCCCATACGATTTTAGCACCATATTTGACAAACGGGTATGCCGTTGACGTGAATGTGTGAGCAGGAATGATAACCTCATCACCATCGTCAAACTGACACAACTGAGCAGCCAATTCCAAAGCCGCAGTAGCATTGCATACAGCATAGCTTCTACTGCCTGTCTCTAGGTAGTTTGAGAACTTCCTCTCAAACTCATTCCTATATCTTCCTTGCGTGAGTGGGTCTGCCAACCGCATAGTATCGACAACAGTATCAATTTCTGAGTTTGTGTATTTGTGGCTGCGCCCGCTAAATGGTATTTTCCAGTTCATTCAATCTCCTTTTAAGATATATCTCATTTTACAAGAAATTGCGCCAGAAAGCTCCCTGCTTTAGCGGGGAGAGCAGTCACGTTCTAGTACGTAATAAGACCCATCTCTACAAACAAAACGAAATCCCAACTTTCCCCATTTATTCAATTGGCGCTCAAAGTCCACATGATTCTTATCACCCCAAAGAATAATCCTAAATTCATATGTTGAAGATGATGTCTTACTACACATAATCACATTCCCTCAAATATGCTTCGCACTCGTTCTCCCGTTAAAATGTCCTTCCAATCAGGCCCAAGGGCATTGGCAAGCGGCTTCTCATGCACTACTGTAGCTTCATAGAGTTGATTATGCTGTTCGTCTGTGAGACCATTACATACCCCTACAGGCAACTCTACGTCTAACTTCCCCATAAAAAACTGTGTTGCTCTCCTATATACCCTAAAAAGATCATCGTTAGAACAGGCAGCAATACAATTCGCTAGTCCATGTCTGATACCCAATACCATGCTCAGTCCCGCCGAAAATGGATGTACAATCCCAGTACAACCAGCCGCCGTGCCTCCTAAATAAGAAGCGACCATAACTTTTTCCCTTACACGGAATTCGAGTATATCTTTTTTACCCCAAATAACGTCAAATAAAAGAAGACTTGCCTCATATGCCAGAGAATCAGTGATCATGTTCCGTTCCATACCACTCATATATTCAGTACAATGATAATACGTGTCCATCATCGTGTACACAAACTGGTCTCTTGGCACAGTTCTAGTCAAGTCAGGGTCCAGTATAATCTCGTCAAACATGCTGTAATCGCTGTTTATTCCCAGTTTTAGATTTTTCTCTTTGTTGGTTAGAACACAGGTTCTTGAGGATTCGCTGCCTGTGCCTGATAGCGTGGGAATGCCGATCTTGTAAATAGACGGATTCTTTACCAAATCCCATCCTTGATAATCTTCCGCCTTGCCTGGGTTAGTAAGTAGAATGCTGACAGCCTTAGCGGTATCTAGAGTTGAACCCCCACCTATACCTACAATACATCCTGGCAAAATTCTATCGTGGCCTTCTGGACGATCTAAATAGAGCTCTATCAGTTCATCAATCCTATCAACAGATGGTTCAACAGATGTATCGATGTAGTGAAGAAGCATATTATTACCACAGATAATACCTCCTAGTAAGACAGGATTAGTGCGAAAATAGTCATCAACTAAGACTAAAGTCCATCCTCTTGTCTGTGTCAATAATGGCAACTTATATCTGCTTCTTTCACCGAACGTCACCTTCTGTACATTCCTATGTGTCGTTATCATTCCTTCCTTCCTTTTGTACAAAACCCAAGTGAGGACTGAGACTCGAACTCAGGTCGCCTGGGCCACATCCAGGTAGTTTGCCACTAACCTATCCCCACACCATTCTCTCATTTCTCCTTGTCATTGTCACTGTCAACTATTCCAGTAAAGCTGTCAGGAGCTCTCCTAAATGACGTTATAGTATTGGAAGCAAGATTACCTGCCATTATAACACCGCCCCTTGTGGCAGCAAAACTTGAAGTGGAAGCCACAGGAATACCCATCCCTTGTCCTGTAGTGAAAGCATCTTGGTTAGCCCCGAGAAAAACAAACTTCCAATTCTCCTCATCTTGAATTTGTGTTATCTTAGATTTGATCTGATTAAACGTGTATTCACAACTGGCATTTTCCTCACCATCGGTCAGGATAAGACAAATGATTTTGCCCGTTCTCTCACGTTCTGGGGTATTCATTAGCCTTTCATAGGTTGAATCAATTGATGTGCCCACTGCATCCAGCAAAGCAGTACTCCCATTAGGGATGTACGTCTCCTTGGTAAACTTCTCAACAGCCTGAATATCAACACCTTCGAGTACTAATTCACAAGTATTGCTGAAAAATACAAGGGTCAAATTTGCTCTGCCGGGGAGCTTCTGCTGCTCTTCCAAAAACTTGTTGAGTGACTCAATTGCAGAATCTCTTATATTCCCCATTGAGCCGCTTCTGTCAATAACACAGATAATCTCAGTAACATCCTTGCCCCTAAGCTTTAGAGATTTTATATCGCCATCTATGCCACCAAACTTCGGTCCAATAAAAACTCCTGCTGCTGCTAATACCGCATCCTTAAGAAACTCGCGTCTATCCATTCATTCTCTCCTTATATGTAAGTTTTAAGCCTCTGACTACAGTATACACTACTTCCATCAAAAAGTCAAGTGAATCGTTACATTTTCCACCGACTTTGGCCTGATGGCCTTCTGTCAGAACGTTTATCAGCAGCCCCCCACCTACTTTCCCCACCTGGTTGGTCTCGCGCTGATTGTCTGTTGGGATGTGGTTCCCAAAACGCCAACACAACCGCATCTCCCACGTCAGGACTTCGTTCCAATCGTTTCCTAATTTCCTCTTTTGCCTCTACCTTCAACGCCCCACTAGATGTGTACTCATAGTGTGGAGCTGTCAGGTCGCCAGTCAGGTCATCGTCGGGTGGCAATAAAATAGCGCCCTCGTCTGCGGGGTCCAATCTCTCCCTCAGTCCCCACCACGCAGCAGCACGAACATTCAGCATCTCCACTTCCCCACTTTTGTCCTTCCGTCTCGTGCCCTCAGCAAAGTTTACCGCCTCGACATTACATCCCTGCTCCCTCAATCTGTCAAATACACCTGAACCAATCCCAATAACATCGACATTCGTTTTTCTATCACCTATCTTGTTTTTAACCTTGCCTGCTGTCTGCATGGTGTCGAGCATCCCCCATTTCTCTATAGATGTCACAGCCCTGTCAGAACGCTCAACTAAGGCACTCTTGTCCTCCCCATATCGTGCCACATCCAACCCAAATGCGTGGGCACTGCCAAGGTATGGCCGCCCGGCGTCATTCCATTCCTGCCATCTAGAGTTAGATTCCTCTACCCATGCCAATGGTATGATGGCATACTCACCACCGGTAGCAAATTCACCTAATACGCGATTCTGATAGACAGTAGACTCCTCACCCCATTGCCGTTTGCGATCCTCAGCCCATTCAGTGGACATTCTGCCGGCACTGAGAGCCTCCTTCTTTGTGACATGCCTTACCCACCAATCCTCATACCCAGGAGCACGTCTATGGATGTCGTAGAATCGCCCTATTGGCTCACCAGGTGTGCTGACCGCCAGAGCAAATGCCTCAAAGTCGGTATCTTCCCCAGCAGATGAGAATGCCCCTTCGGCAGCATCCCATGTTTCTGGAGGAATAATTTTTGCCTCATCATATATATAAACAATCCGTTTGGCATGCGCACCTTCAATCAACGCAGCGTTATTTGATGCGACAGCAAATGACTCACAGATGGGACTGCGTTTCAACGATAATGCCAATAACTCAACCTTGTCCTTGAATGGCTCTCTGCCAATCTTATCCCATCTCAATCTTACAGCCCACTTATGCACTTCAGGCCAAAGGAACTTTGATAATTGTCTCCAAGCTGATGCTGTTGTGGGTACTTTCACATCATCAGCCGTCAAAATTGCCCACAGAACTATCCATGCTGAAAGGCTCGTTTTTCCTAACCCATGAGGCCCCCTAACCGCAATACGTTTCTCTGTTGGCAACCGCCCAAGAATCTCTTCTTGATAAGGTGTAGCAGAACCACCCTTATCAAATACTATACAATCACGAACAAACCCCAGAGGGTCATATCTGTACTTTTCTTGGAAGTCAGTAAATTTGGAACTGCCTTGTTCCACTTGACCTTGTAGACCACGATGCTCAATTAGTAGTTCTAACTGTCTCTTCCGCGACAACCCGCTCATATTCCTCCAATAACTCCTCGTCTGTCATACCACTGATTTCCAATAGATAGTCGGGCAGACCCCTAGCCCTACGTTCTAAGTCCGCACCGTCCTTGATAAGCAGTCTTGCATCCCCCATACCAACCACATTCTTCTCATCCCCTAAAGCCTTTCCCCCCACATCCTGCATTTCCATTCCTAATTCTATGTGGCGTTTTGTCATTTCCCTGATGGCATCTTGTTCCTGACTTACCCGCTCCTTCCACACCCAATTGTCCCACTCTGCTGCCCGCTCTTTCCACTGCCACTGTTCCGCCCGCTCATACCACTGTGGGTGTGGATGGCCTGCTACATTTGGTTTATTTTTCCGTTTGTTGTCCCTCTCGTTCCATATCTCGAAAGTGCCCTGAAACGTTCTGTCTGGTCCCAACAGTCTGTAATACTCAAACCGATTGAACCACATTGATGGTTCGTTTGGCAACCTATCCCAAGGTTGTCTCTTCTCCTCCATGTTCGCCTCCTAACTTTTGTACAAAACTACATATTTAACCATACCATACCACCTACTACTAACCCAACTGATATAATGATAATCCGCTTAAAATGAAACCACGTCAATCTGCGTTCCATCTCCGTCCTATGCATAGCGGACCGTTTTAACTCACCAATAGAACACATAGAATGCCACAATGACACACCTGCTATTAACAGAATCATTCCAATCGCTATTGGCTCTTTCATGTTTGTTTCCTTAGATTAAGATACTCTTCTTTGGTCAATGAGAATGTCCAAGCGTGTGCTTCTCTCGCGTCATTCATACTATCCGGCACTCTCAAATTATAGTATTCACCTTTACCATGTGGGTCTTTCATGATTAAGAATCTTTGCCTACCTACAGCAAAAAGAACCAAATCCCCAGATTCACTGTCAACATTACTGTCAACTATTTCCCAATTTTGATGAGATGCATTATTTGATTGTCTAAGTCTGGGATCACGCATAGTAGAACTATGAGGGTGGATTACAAACTGGGGAGATTCTCGGTGTGTACTTCGGAACATTGGCAAACTTACCATCGTAAGGAGTGATAATGCCATAAGCATTAACACCACCCTAACTAAAATTAGAAGCACCCCCTGAATAATATTGCTATCCATTACAGTTCCTTATTGATGAAATGGTAGTAGAAATTATTAATCCCCACTACCATTTTTCAATCTAAGTTTGTTTCCTCAAATTTAGATACTCCTTCTTCGACAAAGAAAATGTCCAAGCATGTGCCTCAATAGCATCATTCATTTCGTTAGGAACACGCAGACAAGAATATTCACCACCTTCATGCGGATCTTTCATGACAAGATACCGCTCTCTTCTAATGGCCAAAAGAAATAAGTCACCATCTTCACCGGAAAGTCGAAAATCACGTACCTCCCATTCTCTGCCAAGGGAATCATTACGAGGAGCTACCCTTGGATCTCTTTGGTGACGCAAAACCGTTTCTCTGCCAAATCTGCCGGAAAACTCAGCACAAGCTGGATTCTCACCTATTATCAAGCCTTTGGTTAATCCATCGGGGGTCAGAGTGAATTCTGGAATTCTACATGCCCAAACACGTCTTCCATAATTCCCTACATGAAAATCAAAATGTCCACATTCACTACATGTGTTTAGTGTTCTCTCTCCTCGTCTATTAAGAACGATTTCCGATCTTATGTTCAAAACCACCAGAATAAGAAATATTGAGAGGGGAGGTACTAAACACCATAATTCATTATCCATAACTCATCACCATACAATCTAGATGGTGGAGACTGTTAACCTCCACCACCTTCTATCAATCCTAGTCCCAATTGCGCTGTGGGGGTCTCTTTGGTTCTATGAACTCTCTTTGGTGAACAACCTGATAGGCACCGGTGTCCAACTCGATTGGCCCATGCTCATCGTGTGTCAGCGTCGTGGGAATGGCGACAGTGAAGTACAAGTCCTCACCCGTTTTTGTGTATACCCTAGCAGCATCACTATCCAATTGATGGGTGTGTCCTGTGTGCTCCCCATATGCTATCACCTGTCCATCAAGTTCCTTAGAACCATTTGGAATCTTCAAAATCGATTTTATTAGCAAATCACCTTGTCTGTACATTTTCTGTTCTGGAACTCTTCGTTTGAACATTCTTTCTCTTCCTCTCACTCATAATTAAAAGTATCTAGGTGGTCCAATTCTCCAAGGCAAATCAAAATACCACTTCTTTACCACCTCCTCTCCATATCTTTTGCATAAAACTGTCCAACATTCTGTCCTACTAGGTGGACTGGGACGGTGGCAGTCGGGGCACAGGAGCATAGAATTGTATTCGCTAAATATCCTTCCCTTGTCAGGATATTTCCATCCTCTCACATCCTGTCGTGTCACAATCCCCTCATGCACCTCAGCACCGATGAGAATTTTCCCACATCTATCGCAATATCGCCTGGTCATCAGCAGATGGTAGCGTAATCTCTCACACCAAACCCATTCTTGATCCTTTTTCATCATCTGTACATTCATCTCAACAGGGTCAAACATAGTATCATCCCGTCATTTGATGTACGTCTGCGATCAATTCCTCATACTCTGTGTTCATTGCCTCTGCCATCAATGCTCGTTTTTTCCAATCCTCTTCGTCAGACAGTAGTTCTAACACAGACCAACCGTCACCAGGGCAATCAGTAGGCAATAGTTCCTTATGGCCTACAACTCGACTATACTGAAAATGTGTACGCAAGTCCTTTAATAGCTTAGTAGCTGATACCATCTGTGCATCTGTTGGCCTATTTCCATTCATAAAATTGCCTTCTATTGCTATTGCTATAGATTTCATATTGTATTGCTTAGCATGAAACGTAGCAATAGTAAGGTCATTCATGTAATATTTCTTACCATCAGGTGTTATTAGAAAAGTATATCCAGGTCCAGGCCATCCTAAATCTTCAACATGATAACGCGCTATAGGATCAGGACCAACCGGTTTCCAACCTGTATGATGAAAAATAACTGTATCTATATCTGTTAGTTTTCTGCTTTTGTACAAAAACTCATCTGTCTTTTCTTTGCCATAAGGATAGTTCTCATGCACTTGAATGGTATCACGAATGTCAATCCAATCAAATTCAGGTTCTTCCACGAGTATGCCATCCTTTACCAACACACCAAACGCTTCACTCGCTCCCCTTGGTTCCAACCAGTCAAACGACCCCCAGTTGTGCTTATCCTTTGTCCCCCACAAAAAAGGAGTAGCGCCGAACACACCATCTGATATTAACTCAGCACCATATACTTCTAACTGTGCTATCGTATCCTGTATTTTTAGATCCATGTTCTCAGAACCAAACGACTGCCACCCACCCTGAGCACCAGGCCAGAAGTGTGGTGCACCCGAGTCTATGCACGTCTCGGATATAATAAGGTGAACCTTATATTGAGCAGCCAATTTGGGATACCACTTTCTGTAGCGTTGCAGCCACCATCCCGTTCCGGGTTCACCTAGGTCAAGGTTCCGCACATCGTCCATCCGCGGTGCGAAGTATTCATGAATTCCATAGGCAAAAACTACCGACAGGACTTCCAGAAACGGCTCATATTTATGCAATGGAACCGCTCTTGCCCTATCTTCTGGTGAGAGACTAGGATCATTTATGTCAATAGGCCAGTAATCCTTATAGTGTAGTGCTGGATGCCCTACCCCTACACTGCCGGCACAGTACAATATTCCTTCTCTTTTTAGCAATCGTGCAAGCTCAACATCCATTGCGCAAAGTTTGTTAAAGTCTTGACCATGACCTGTGTTTATCTCATTAAACCCCTCGCAGGCAAAGTAAATGCCAGAATCGCGCATGTATTGAACAGCCGCCTTATTCATCAATCTGTCGTAATGTCTCTGTGCAGCCTTTGCTGGATTCTCCACAGACTGATCTTCCGTGAATGCCCGGTACAACCAAAAGCCCACATACTCCTGACACGCTTTGATAAACTCGGAATTGTCTTCCATGTCCTTAACGATCTTTGGTCGATTGTCCTTCACCCACCCCACCATGTAATCATATTCAGTTATATCCTGTATGTGCGGCCCATAAATTTTTATTCCCATTAGTTCTCCTTATTCCCAATAAACTCAGGATGCCCTATCTGCTCCAATACACCATTTAGGAAATCATGCCATTCATGCAACCTGTGATTGTATCTCTGTGAGAACATATGCCGGAGCGATTTGTAATTCATGCACACAACCCTTCTCTGCATAAATCCTTCAGGCAAGTTCGCTTTTACCCGTTGAAAATCACCCCTATTTATTAGACTATTAAGCCAAGAAATGTGGTCTAGTCTTACAGACCCACTAAAATCGGCACCCGTCAAATGCCGACGCATTATGGTGTGCATGGTAGATTCAGACTGTGTAGTAACACCAACGCGATAAGTCGAAAATTGCTGAAACCAGTATCTTGGTGCTCTTATCTCCAACCAAATCACCATACTCTCAAGAAACTTGTTCTCCCCGTTATCCCTAATTGATAATCGCTCAGCCACCTTTGGCATTTTATCTACATCTACATTATAGCTTAGACTCAGTCCTAGCAGTGCGTGTTCGTATCCCGCCTCACCCAATACCTTCACTCTAATCATTAGGGCCTCACTATTCCCGATGCTATCAAAATATGGTCGATGCCTTTACGCACCAATGGTTTGTCTATATCATACAAGTACAACTCGCCAAACGCTTCACTCATGCTGTTCTCCACTATCATCAGATGCACCCCATCAAGGTAGAATCGTGTCATTGGCTTGCCCGACCCAAGAAGGCGTTGCTCACGTAGGCTGTTGTGCATCTGCCCAAATGTCACTCTGTCGTTGAACAGCTGCCCCAACTGTATGTCTGTAAGCTCACCGTTCTCAAATGATGTGGCAGTCAGTATCAACTTGGATATGGGAACTGATAATGTGTCAGGTGTGACTGATACGATAGAACCTATAGTTCCGTTTATCAGCTCATGCCCTTCTTCATCACACAGAACGACCTTTGGTAGTATAAGGTCAGGAGTGTACCACACTCTAGCAGCGCGAATGTAATTGTAAACTGTGCTATCGTCATAGCCCGTTCGCATCCGCGCCCAATCCATGTAATCATGCCATAGCAATGTTATTTTGTAAGGCAGTCTGCCCCACAGTTCTGATATGAGCCACAGGGACAGCGCTTGTATCTTCCTTGCCTTCTCTAACTGCTCGGTGGCAAGGGATGTGACGCTGTCAAGAAATGTGAATGTCTGCTCAATCGACCCGCTATCATCACTGTTCAACACACTGTGAAGTGACGTGACAAGATTCGGGGTGAATTCAATGCTCTGAATGTCTAGTTTGTTTTCTGTCATTCATCTCCAATATTCAATGATAATTGTTCCTGTTTTTGTACAAAAAGAGGTGGTTGTGTCTGTACTACTCGTTGACGGGCAATCTCAGCAGTTTCAGGATCTATCTCAAAGGCCAGATAGTTACGACCTAATACCTTACATGCTACAGCAGTTGTACCACTCCCAACAAAAAAATCCATAACTATAGCACCTTGTAAGCACATTTGATTTATAATATAAACACAGCTCTCTAGAGGTCGTGGTGGTGGTATCTTTGCCCCATTTGTCAACCACAATTTTGTATCACGACTCTTGTGGATTGTCCTAGACGTATTCGCTCTATGCCAATCCCTACACATACCAGTAAGCGCAAACAGGCCCAATTTTTGCCAAAACACAATATAGTCTACAGCGAATTCAACCGGAAGTCCCTTGAGTTGGATAAAAGTTTTGCAATCGGCAAATAAACGACTCCCACTTGGGAATATTGAATACGTATCTTGCAAACGCTTTGTTCCTTGATAGACAAAAGCAAACGCACCGGGTCTCAGAATTCGTTGGCATTCTCCTACAAGCCATTCCACAAAATCCTTATATCCTTCCCATGAATCTACAAACTCACTAGGATATTTATACTCCACCCCCCATGGTGGATCGGTGAATATCAAATCGACAGACTCATCAGGAATTGCCTTTGACAACTCTCTCGCGTCACCTGTGACGATGGTATTCAATTGGTATGGTCCTAACATGTCTGTCATTCTGATATATGTACTGGCATCACAACGTGCGTCAGGTCACCACCATCCACAGGACGAATCACCATTGGATTTGACGGTCCCTGCATGTCTATCGTCACTTTGTCGGTTCCCATCACACTCAGTGAATCCATCAGATACTTGCCATTCACCCCTATCAGCAAGTCACTCCCTTCCGAATCCACGTCTATCTTGCCTGAATGGTCACCCGTCTCAGCGCTCTGAGCCGACACGACGCAACTGTTCTCATCAACTGCCAATTTAATGATGTCTGACGAATCTCTCGCAAACACACTCGCCATCCTGACGGCGTGCAACAAGTCCTGAGTCCTGAGTTCGGTCCTTGTAGTCCAATCCTTGGGTATTATCTGGTTATAGTCGGGGAACTTGCCTTCTATCAGTTGTGTGACCAACAGCACACCCCCACTTCTAAAGAATGCCCTGTTCTCACTCAGTGACAGTTCAACTTCACCATCCATCTTCGCCACTTCTGATAATGCTTTAGCGGGGATGATAACAGATATGCTGCCGTTAACGCCTGTATCCACATTGCATACCGCTAGTCTGAATCCATCTGCCGCTGCCATGATGAGTTTGTTGTCGGACAGTTCTACCAACACACCTTCCAACACCGGCCTTGACGTGTCCGTTGCCGCTGCCATTGCGACTTGTTTAATTATACCACCGATTCCCAACAATGTCAAGGAGTTGTCTTCGGGGAACGGATAGATGTTTGGGAACTCAACAGCAGGTATCCCTTTTATTCGTGATCTCGACCCGTCACACGTCAACGTGGTGTTCTCATTCTCACTCACCGACAGTGATATTGGTGAGTCGGGAAGAGCTCGGACAAGGTCTGTCAGAGTCCTTGCCGGTATCGTGGTTGCACCTTCTTCTCGCACTTCCGCGGTTACTCTGCAACTTATCATCAATTCCAAGTTCGTAGCTGACAATGTCAGTCCTTCGCTACCGGTGGACACCATCACATTGCCTAGAATTGGCAAAGTTGACCTTCCTGCCACCGCCCTGCCAACGATTGATAATCCGTGAGCTAACATTCCTTGATTTACTATTGCTTTCATTTTATAGTCCTTTCAATCTGATTTGATTCGGAATGTCTTTCTTCTTTTTATTTGACTTTAATATCTCTTTGACATCATGTAATCCTCTGTCATATCTTTCTTGCCACCAGCTCATTCTTGCTTTACCAATCTCTACATATTCACTTTCCTGTTCTATCATTATTATTTCTTCCCATCCAGCTAACATGCAACCAATGCCTTCGGACGCTACACCAGCAAAGGGGACTAGGACACAACAAGGTGCATAGGATTTGGGTGGAAGGAGCAAAGTGGCAAGCCAGCGGATTAAGGCAATAGGTTTGACCGTGGGATGGGGATTGCGGAATGGTGCAATCTCTCGCTTTGGTTCATCTGTAGGTCGTTTGAACCCTCCCTTACCATAATTTGGGTTGACTGCTTTTAGATCAAACTCTTCAAGCCCCGCGTCCCTCTCCCCCCGTCCCGCCTTTGCCATGTAAAGTACCGGATTCACCATCGCCAGACGTTCGGCGATCTCGTAGGACCAGTCAGCGTTGTGGTAGAAGCGGGTGCAGGAGCCTGAATCTGAATAACCACGTTCCCCCTCAATATAGCTACCATCATTTGCACCAAACCACGTTGTTTTATTTGTACTTGGGTTTACTCGATAGCCTGACAATCGCTGTCCACTCTGCTCCCCTAGCGCCTTTACCGCGCATCCCTCGACACACCTCCACTCCTCGACCTCTTCTAGCCCATCGGCGTCAGCGTACTTATTGTTATCTCTACTGCCACCAAATCCAACATCATACCCCCCAGGGCTAGGATTGTCACTAAGACGACCACTTCCCTTCACCCGTTTCGTCCCTACCCTGATACACCCAGGCGAATGTAGAAGGCAAAAGTTGGCTGGCCAGCGGCCTTGATGTGGCGTTTCATCTACGACGCCACTCCACGAATCGCCAAGGCTTTGACTCTTGGCATGCTTTTCATCGGATCGGCCAGTTGTTGCGACAAACTCTGTCCCAATCCTTCCCCCATCCACCCAGAGCGCCCCCGCCCCAGTCTCCACGATGCAATCGAGTCGTGGCGTCGTCCAGAGCTTCTGTGCGCAGATGATGGGTCTAACTTGTCCTGGGAGAGGCTTGTAGGCCAGAACCACCGTAGTGGCTGCATTTTTGAGAACCTGCCCCCCGTAACGGTGGCCTTGCCAAGCTTGAGCCAAATCAGTCACGGCATTGTATTCAGTAAAGCGATCTTGTGCTTTAGTTTCCCAATCCATTGGATTAGGATTTGTTCTGTCAGGTGTTGGATAGTATTGGTTACCATCACCATAGACTTTGCGACTTCTGTTGCCTGTTACGCCAGCATTTTGATCCAGTTTTATGTCAATCCTCGTCGCTTTTGGGAAAGATTGCCCCTCCACATGCAGAAAAGCCAGTGGCAGCTCCAGCACTTCCCCATTGACGAAGATACTCGGTTGCAATATCAACCCTGCGTCCTCCATCGCTACTGCCATCCTGTGCCACCCGCGCGAGCTTGCAAAGGCAAATATCCATGCACCGGGGAGGAGGTGCTCGGCTAGAGCAGCCCAGGTCTCAGGTCGAAAAGAAATCCCATACTCACCAGCATCCCAGCCCCTGTTCATGAACCCTTTTGGCCCTAGATGATAGGGTGGGTCCATAATGGCAGCATGAAATTTTTGGCCTGTGTATGCCTTTGCCCACTCCATAACGTCAGCTTCTACGATTTCCCATTTTGCCATATTTGCCTTCTTTCAAGTTTCGTGCTATACTATCTGATATGAACAAATTGACAAAAACTCAGAAGTCACAACTGGAGTTTCTCTATCTTGTTGAGAAAAGAACTCTACAAGAGATTGCTGCTCTATTCAATGTGTCAAGGCCAGCTATTGGGACGTGGCTTAAGAAATTGGGTATTCCACGTCGTACAAACAGTGAAGCGCAATTACTTAGTAATGGCACAGAGAATATCACATGTGAACTCTTAGATGATCTATATACCAACCAAGAGCTTTCTCAATCACAAGTTGCATCTTATGTGGGTTTATCACAAACTGGTATTTGCTACAGACTAAGCCGATGTAATATCAAAACTAGAAGCAAGGCTAACTTTGGATCTGCCAATGGAATGTTTGGGAAAACACATACACCAGAAGCTAAAGCAAAGATTCGGGAGGCCAACCGACAACAGTTTGAAGTTCCTGGGGCTAGGCTCCGACAAGCAAGGATTACGACTCAACAAATAGCCGATGGGCGCACTGGGAAAGCCTTTAACAAACTCGAAACAAAGTTCGCGGCCATTCTTGACAAGATGGCAATTTGCTTCGTTTGGCAATATAGACTCAACCGTTATGTATTCGACTTTTTCCTCCCTGACACTAACACCCTCATTGAAATCCATGGTACCTTCTGGCATGCTGATCCTCGATTCTATGACCACGCCTCTCTCGGCTCTATACAGCAGAAAAATGTAGCCAATGATGTCAACAAGAAACAAACAGCTCTTGATAGGGGATTCAACTATACTTGTGTCTGGGAACACGACATTCATAACGCTCCCAGTATGGTTATCAAGATTATGAAAGAAATCAGTATGACGTGATCATGGCATGAAACTGTGGCCCCTCATACGTAGCCGCCCACTCTATCACGTCCATCTCTTCGATCCGCCAGTCAGAGATCACCGACTGTCCCCCATCACCACGAAATTGGCAATGATCACGAACAGCACTACCACCAGGAAGATTATCAATATCGTCATGCACCCACCTCCTCCAGCAAGCCCAACACTGCCAGCGGGTCCTCTCTGAAGTTCCCTGGCATGAGCTGACCGACGATACCCGTCACCCATTCGATGATGATTGGTCCGTCCGCTTTCAGTTGCCGGTATCGCAGGTGTTCCCCGTACAGTGTGATGAACAGGTGACGGTATAGCTCGTTGACAAACACCCGCCAGCCATCACCAACAAACAATCGCCAGATGATATTACCTTCGGATTGATGCAATATATCAGTCGGGTACACCGCAATACCCCCATCAAAGAGTAACGCGTCGCAATCCGGTATGCTGCTGTAGTTCTGCTCCATCGGGTGATCCCAGCCTGCATAATGCCCTGTCTCCCGGGCTATTTGTGCATGTGGCCCTATCCACAACGCAGTGGTGATCAGCCGAGATTTCTCATCAATGTAATATGAATCTTCTCCTACTACTCGTTTGATCAGTGCCTTCTTGGGGTAAGATATTTTTACTGTGCCTACCACTTTCTACTCTCCTTTCGACCATTCTTTTGCCATTCCTGCTTCTACTACCACAGGTACTCGGTCTATCAACTTCTCACCGGCATATTCCATGCATTGTATTATGCAATCCTTCACAGATTCGGCATCGTCTTCATCCACTTCTACTATTATCTCATCGTGGATTGTTGAGATTATCTGTGCATAGCCACGCAGCATGGTTCCTATCTCGACAAGGGCATATTTGATGATGTCAGCGCCACTGCCTTGGATGGGAGTGTTCTTAGCAATACGTGCATACTTTACTATCTCATCGCTTCCTTTCGCGCCCACAAGCCATCTCCTGCGCCCTAGAAGGGTTTCTATGTAACCTTTCTCATATAATTGTTTTAACTGCCGTTTGGCCCACTTGTCAACCATCGGATAGGATGCCGACAGCTTTGCCAACACGTCTCTCGCGTCACTTACCGATATTCCCGCTGTCACCGCCATTGTCTCAGGCCCGCTACCATACAGCCACGCAAATCCAGCGTTTTTGGCAATCATACGCCTTTTGTCGTTCTTGTCGATTGAATCATCCTTGTACATCACTCGTGCGTTTTCTGCATGTATGTCACTCGCCGTGCACACGTTTATAAGGTTCTCATCGCCAGATGCCTGCGCCATGAGACGCATCTCCTGTTGGCTGTAATCAGCCGTTACCAGTAACTTGCCATCATTGGCAACAAAACAGTCTCTAAATCGCTTTTGCGCCGGAACTTGTTGCAGGTTTGGGTCCGACGACGAGAACCGACCAGCGCGTGAACCCAGCTGTGTAAACTTCGCGTGTATCCTGCCTGTCACCGGATTGACGTAGTCGTGGTATGCGAATGATAGCGCCTTCGTCGCGTGCCTGTAGTCTATAATGTCCTGAAGAACTGTGCATTCCGGATGCTTTGCCGCGTATGACTTTAGTGTTTGATCTCTGTAATCAGGAAGGTCTATCCCAATCTTTTTTAATTGTGACAATACCTGATCACGCGAGTTAAGGTTGATTCCCGATATATTACCGAAGAAGTCAGTCATCGTGTGTTCCAACCCAAGGTTTGACTGAATCCTGTTGTTCACTTCCTGACTCTCCCTTAGCAAACTATCCGATAGAATTTTCCATCTGTCGCCGTCAAATCCCATCCCCGCAACTTCCATGCCTGCTACGATAGGCGCTAGGTCATTCTCTAGTTGCATCACCTTCATCAAACCGTTCTCTCTGAGTTTAGCCATCTGCATATCTCTGATAGCAGGCAGGACTTGCGCGTCCTTGGCAGCGTACTCTATCTGATCATCCGTAAAGGAATAACTGCCAAACGACGTTTGCAAACCTTTGTCCAAGTGAACCTGCAAATACCTATCAGCAACAGCCTTCAGTGAGCATTCCAACCCCGTCCCATTGGTCAGCACCCGCTCAGCAAGCATGGTGTCGAACACGTTATTGATAATCGGACTCCCCAACGCTATGCTCAAGAACCCCAGGTCAAACACAGCGTTGTGGAATACTTTCACTGTTTCAACGTCCGCTAAAAGCGACTCTAACTTTTGTGCAAAAGGACGAATGTCGTCAATCACGTAGACATCATCACCACAGGCAATCTGCACCAATGCTATGTCGTCAAGGTGCAATCGCGACAATTGGCCCATATTTGACGTAGTCTCTATGTCTATTCCTACCACATGCGGAACTTCTGTTGGAAACTCATTCCGATGTATCACCATACCCCCCATTATATCACAGACTTGCCCAAAAGTCAAATACTGCTTTTGCACAAAAGTTAGAACAGAACAGGTTGCACAACACAAATGCGATTCTCCGCTATTTTAATATACTCCGGGTTGAGTTCAATGCCCAAAAAGTTACGCCCAAGCCGTTTAGCTACGAGTGCTGTTGTGCCAGCGCCCATGAATGGATCGAGGACGATAGCTGGTTCTGTATCACCGCCACAGGTACAGGTGGGTTGCCAGCCAATGGTGGCACTCAATGAATCTCCACATCTACCCTCATTCCTCATAGAAGGCCCATGAATACCTTGCGGGGTAGCATGTTTTGGATTTGATGGCCCCCAATCATCACGATTGATAACCTTTCTCTCTATCACCCTCTTCCAGGGATTTCCACACTCAGTGCAGCACCCACGTTCGCTTGTCCCCGCCTTGATCATCGGCTCTACCAGGTCGGGCGGATAGGTTGCGAAGTGTGCTTCCCTCAGAGGTTGGGGGTTTATGAGCCAGACGGAGCGTAGGGTGCGGCCTGCTGGGTTGAGAATATCACCGGCTTTTATCTTGTGTAGAGTGTTAATGCCGTCTTGAGGATATATGCCTTCCCTGTTCCTAGATTGTGTGGACGGCTTAAGCTCCCCATGCCATCGTTTGAGGCTCGCTTCTCGGTGTGGCTCCCTCACTGCATCCCCATCATAGTAGTATCTCGCGCTCTTACTAAGCATCCACACATGCTCGTAGGATGTCGTCGGCCTGTCCTGTTGTGAGCCTGGCATACACGATCCTGAATAGGTGGCCTTGTGCTTGTGGCCGCAGCGAGGACACTCGGTATTGTGTGTGCCGAACGAAACCCCTTTTGCCCAGATGATTCTACTACGTATCCATCATCCGTCCTCTTGAAGGGCAATTGCCAAGCGTTCGGGTATTAGCACGAGGTCTTTGGGCTTAAGGCCATTGCCGATACTTGTAGGTCGCATATTCTCCCAATAGCCAGGCTTGTTGCTAGGAGCATCATCATCCGGGACCTTGCTATTGCCATGATGTCCAGCATACGAATCCCCAATGTTAAGAAACACAGTACCATCCCCCCGCAAAACCCTCCTCACCTCCCTGAACACCTCGACCAGGTGCGCCACGAAAAGATCGGGCGTCGGTTCAAGGCCCAGAGAAGACACTATACCATCAGGCCATATTACTGGAGGAATAGAATAATCTCTCAGGCCCCAGTCAGTATGGCGGAGAAGTTACACAGCAGTGGATTGATTCATCAGGCAATTCTCTTAAAACATCCATGACATGCCCATTTATAATGCTGTTTACTTCATAAGGCCCTAGCCTATTCGCCATTTATCTACATCTCCTTTCTTTTGTGCAAAAGTTAGAAGTCTCTTCCCCGCAAATCGGACAATCCCTCGTACAAATCGGCCCCGAATGTCTGAGACAGTTTGGGGTCTGAGAATCGTGTAAATTGTGCTTGCCAATTCAATGGGAACACCTCGCCCGCAGGCCCGTCCCTGTACTTCTCCACCATCACCCACACAGCATCATCCGACAAGTTGTCAGGCGTGATGAAGTCAATTTGGTTTGCCCTCATACTGATTGGATTCCAAACCTCCATCTGCACGTCTGCCGCCTGCCATCCTGCACCACCATAGCGTAGCGCACCCGCACCCGCGATTTTACTTTTGTTGAATAACACAGAGTTGTTAAACTGTGACAACACAGTCCCACATGCGCCCGTCGCCTTAGCTATGTTCGCCACATTAATAAAAGTGGATGCAACTTGCCGTTCCCTTGAGTCTCGTTCGCCTGTCTCATTCATAGGCACTTTCTCCGCGTAGTCTACCACCAAGTGCAACAAAGGCCCGTTTATGGCGTGCAACGCCGACGACTGCCAATTGATTCTAGCCGATGTGGTAAGGTTCGAGTCGTCTATGTAGATTGGGAAGTCTTCTAAAAACTCAGTCCACTCAAACAGACGTTTGGCGTCTTCAGAACTTTCCTTGATTTTACCCGTTCGCAGCAATGATGAATCCACCCCCGCAAGGCAACAGGCCAAACGACTAACGATACGCCAGGATGTCATCTCATAGCTGTTTATCGCCACACACCCTGAAGCGCCTCGTCGTTTGGCCTGAATTATCTGCCCTAGCATGATCTGGAGTGCAAGCTGTGTCTTCCCCGCTCCTGGAAGACCTGCAATGACTGTGAGTCCCCCCATAAAAGGCAAGCTTGCACTCCTGAATGAAGGCCAACCTATTTCCGGTATGCTGATTGATCTTCCTCGCAACTCCTGTTCCAACCTTCTCCTAAAATCCCCAATTCCAATACTGATATGTTGATAATCCGAGTTTACAACCCCCTGTGCCTTCCACAGTTCCGCTATCAGTTCTGATATGAATGTGTCTACATCGTCAATCTCCCTTAATGCTCGTTCTTTGTCCATCAGCATGTCTGAATAGGAAGTCACCACTCTGCTCAATTCACGTAACCTGCCTAGATTGTCCACTACCCGTGCCCAGTTCCGCACGCTGTTCTCGTTTACGACCCGCACTCCCAGAGTCGGCAGGATGGTGACCAATTGACGTAGATATGATACACCGCCGGCGATTTCTATCTTATCAGCAAGCTCCCTTTCTACGGATATGGCATCCGGTGGAATTCCTTTGAGATGACAACTGACAGCCGCTTGGTATATAAGTCTATGCCCACCCCCTTCCTCTCCGCCTACAGACCATCCAAACTTATCCGCTGTTAGTTCAGGGGCAAGGATTTTTATTGTCGGAGGATGCTGCAAAATTGCTGATAGTAATGCCTGCTCGTACTCTACTAGTTTCATCTATCCAGCATTTCACGTTCTGCTACCAAATCATAATCATTTTCCAAATATTGTAAAATCAATGGTTTCGCCTTTTGTTCAATTTCAAAAGGGCCACGACCCCAGCCAATAACCAATCGTTTTAATTCGTTACAAGTATAAACCATAGCTTCCCATTTGGTATCATCAAAACCGCACAAAGATTGGTGATACCCCTCAACTAGAGTAAACTCATCCCTATTAGGCCAATCCTCAATTAACAAAATTCGGTGCATCTCATAATAGGGAGAAGTTGTTACAACAAAAACAATCTTCCATACTGGAATTTTATCTAACTTAAAATTGCTTACTTTCCTCATTATAGCCTCTCCTAAAAGTCAAATTCAACTGCCACTTGAGAATATTGATCAACTAACAGATTCAACAAATCTTTGGGCTTGGCTCCATTCATTCGCCCCTCGTTATAGTCTTTTCCAGGCCATCCATTGGATAGATTCAACACGCGACATCTAGTTGTGCCCAGTATGTCAGCCAATCTGTGCCCGAACTTCTCTTCCCCTACGTCTGGGATGATAATAATTCCTTCTTTGTCTACGAAATGCTCATTCCAAGAAGTATCCCAACTGCCGCAGCCATTGACAGGACTAACAGATGGTAACCCATCCTGACAGCACAGTTGCGAGTCGAACTCCCCGAAGTGGACAAAAGCTCCTTTTTCCCCATAGAGAGACCAAGAATTGTAAAGAGCAGTATCATTGCTGCCCCGAATCCCAATATACTTCGGTCCGCCATCTCCGTCCTTCTTTCTAAGCCTTATCCCAAGGCATTCACTTTCCTGCGGTCTACCTGCCCATACAGGTATTGAGAATCTGGTTCCCGACCACCCCCATCCTTCTCTGTCAATAGTTTCATCCTTGAATAGGCGACTGTGGAAGTATTCACGATGTTCATCCCTTAACATGGAATTGTAATAGGTAACAAGTTCTGGAATGACCGGCACGGGATTTGAATGCTCGTGCCTTACGACAGGAGCAGGTTCAAAAGTTCCCTGCCTCTGTGCCAGCCATTCCAATGCCTGAGGAAAATCAAGTTTATAAAACTTTTGCACAAAACTGAGTAAATCCCCAGATTCTCTGCACGAGAAGCAGAAAAAACTATCTGTGTACACTGTGAAACTCGCATTCTTTTCCTGATGGAATGGGCAAAGTCCTTTTAGCAGTCCACCCGCCTTGCTCAGTGACACCACAGACCCTATGACATCTGCTATATTAGTTTCTTGTTTTACCTTGGCTACATCTACTCGCCGAGGAACTTTTCTGAGAGGCATTTTTTCACCAGCTTGAATGAGAAAGGTCTAGTGGCAACTTGTGATGCGAAGTGTATAGCTCGTATCAATGTAGCAACATCATACTGCCTGAGAAGAGGTGACGCGTGCCGCATATTTATTCTATCCGAGAAATAGGGGACCCACCCCCTACGCTGATGAACCTCCAATAACCATTTAGCGAGTGACCAAGAAGTAACTTTCTTTTCCGTATTGTACCATTCAGGATAGACATAATGCGTAGAGAGTGGGTCATCATCATATTGATAAAAACTACCTAGTCCGTGGGTCTCACCTAGTTTGGCTCCGTCAACGACATTACGATTAAAAATCGTTGTCGTTATCGACATCTTCCTCAGCCAGATAGTCCTCTACCAAGTAAGGCCAGAAATCGTCAAACATCTTGTCAAACCCTAACAGATCGTTATCCGTCAAAAATATTGTCTCCAATTCAGTGTTAACTTTGTTAATGTCAGAATTCGTCATTTCCGCTACCCTCCATCCACTGAATGATAATGCTCACGTGCGTAGCATCCATATCTGCAAATTTGTGAGGTATATCATGTTTCTTGCACAATGCACTGATTCCTACAATCAACTCTCCATCTGATGGATCATCTCCAGGTAGAGTTTTCCACCACTCCACTGCCTCTGATGTCAATTTTCCATTTTGTGCAAAAGCCTTAGTAGGACATAATTTCTCGATAACCTTGTATAGCTCTTGAACTGCGTCAGACTCCATCTCAACCTCTTCCTCCTCGACTTCAGTTCCCATCAAGTCGAAGGAACCCCCCACTGGTTGCAGTGAACCGAGATTCAGAACAGACCTGCCTTTCTTGTCCTTTTCAATGATACCCATGTATACAGAACCATTTGCAACTGCAAGATCATGTAATTCAGGCATCACATTTGACTCATCCTCAAACGAGACACTGAAAAACTCATGACCACACAGTTTACGTGCAAACTCTGAGAATCGCCATGAGGATGCTGTGTAGGAACCGGACTTGGTAACATCCCACGTCAATTCCCCATCAACTACAGATAATGGATAGTTTAAGAAACTGCGTACCCTTACCTGGTCAAATGAGGAAGGGTTGCCCTGCGCATCCCCCACAATATCCATGGCTACAATAGCAAATGGCCCATATTGACCTGTGATCCAGCTTGGTTCCCCGAGCTGATTGTTGGTCATAATGCGGCCATATTTGAACCGGTAATAGTCTGGCTTCACCTGCATCCCAGGAACACTATTTATCCATCCATTGGATACATTAACGATAATGACCTTCTCTGAATCATTTATCAGTGTCTCTGCTACAGATAACCTACGATTTGGCTGATTGTATGGTGGAAGTTCTGACACATCCCCGCCAAACGCTCTCACCAGCAATGGAACCTCACCCCTGTCAACCGACCCAGGCGGGCCGTCACCCCCATCCTCCAGCACAGTCCGATACCTGGCAACCATCCTATTGCCTGACTGTGCCACAAATATCGAATTGCCACTATCATCCTTTGTAAAAAATGTTAGTCCACTGACGGGATACTTCCCATCAACGTAGGACTCGAATTGAGTCTCCTCCGGTTCGTAATCCGGGTCAATCAGTCTGATCGGCATTAGAAATCTCCCTCTTCCTCAATCTTGTGTGCTCGTACCAGAACCTGATACGAGTTTGAAAATGTCTCTAAAGTAGATGTAATTATACTCCCTAACTTCTCAAAAGTCAAGCAATCCGCCTCAGCAGGTATAGTGATTCTCAGTTTGCCGTCAGGAACCATCGTCAGCCCCTGCCGTGCCAACGAGTTGCGATATCCAAAATCCACACTACCCCACACCTTTGTGAGTAGAAAATTCACTTGCCCCTCTCGTATGGCATCCTTTTCCAAGGTTACTTCAATCCCCACTTCTTGCTCCATCACTTCTCCTCTACTAATCGCAGTTCCTTCGATTCAAACTCTAGGCCATATCCAAAAAACCAATCGAACTTAACTCGATAGAAAATTAACTCTCCCACTCTATCCACACTACAAATCCGACCTTCTTCCCCAAGACACTTCAGATATTCAGAAGTATCTTCACATGACACACTACTAAAGTTCACCATCCTTACTCTGACTCTATCCCCTATGTGAAACATCTCACCCTTCCATTTCTAATTCTATACCCAACTCAGTGATGAATCGGCTGGGCATCAACCGGTCTTTTCGATAGTTTGCTACTCCGCTAAGATGCACTTCTTCCCGCGCCCTAGATACTAAAACAAACATCACATCACGTTCATCCGAAATCGATGCCATATCCCCTGTAGGCAGCATACCAAACTGTGGGGGCATTTCCATTGAGAACCTATGGGGGAGCAATCGCTCACTGATTCCAATACCTATCGTGATATTTCTCTCTTGCCCCTTTAATCTATGAGCAGTAGAAATTACTAAGTAATCATCCAACTTCTTATCTTTAGCCGCCTCAGCCGCCTTCACCATCTCATCAACACTATCTAGAAAAGTGCTCAAATCATTAAACTGACTTGCCACAGTAACAACCGTCAACAAATCCTCTAATTTTCCATTCTCCGCCTCATCACCGCCAGTTATACCTTCCTGATCCATTAAGTAATCACGATAACACACATTAATTATCTCCTGAATCAAATCCGCCGGTTTCTCATGGAACCCATCCAGATGATACATCAAATCTTCCAAATCTTCTATCCCCGACTTAAATCTCCAACCATTCTTAGCTTTAAGAACTTTGAACATGCCCTTATAATATCCACCACACTGATCTATAAACGCTCGGCCCAACCATCTATGGGAACAATACTCTCCCTTGTGTTTAATCACCTTGTTGTCTTTGGTAACATCAAAAGGCTGCTCCATCCAAATGGATGCTATATTATATGCTCTCTGGAAGGCATCCTTGTCGTCTTTATCAAGAACCAACTTAGCATATGCTACTACATCTGCAACATGCTTACTAGCCCAGAATGAACCACCCGCTAGATTTACAAATGGAATCTTAGCACGAACTAATGGTCCTTCCAACCACGCTAACTGCGCTCGTGTTCGTGCACCAATAAAATAATCACCGGGCCCCCGACCGTTCTGCAACTCAACAGCCACATTATTTATTATGGATTCAGCTTCATCATATGCAGTCTCAAACCACTGATAAGAAATAGGCTCACCCACCGGGGCATCCGGACGGGTGACAAGAGTTTTACGGAGGTGCTCATTGGACTCATTATAATTGTTGGTAATTAGGCTATTGATAGCCGACACTATTGTCTGTGTGGATCGGTAATTGGTCTCCAATTTGAATGTCAATCCATCTGGATAACGACTCTCAAATCCATTAGCAAGATTAACTTCGGGAGTAGCCCCCGCAAATTTATAGAGCGTCTGATCAGCATCCCCAACGATGTACATTCGATTTTGTGGTGCTGCTAAAGTTGACAGTATACGCATGGCCTGCCCACTGGTATCCTGCCCCTCATCTACCAAAACATATTCTATATTATTCTGCCACTTCACACAAACCTTGTCATTATCAGCAAAAAGGACTTCAACGCAATAAAGCATATCAGGAAACGTAATAAGATTCTCCCTCTTCATTTTACGATCAAACAAACGTCGAATTTCCGCCATCTTCCATGCGTGCTGCACAGACACCCCACGATTGCTTAACATCTCTCGATACCACTGTTCATCCTGTCCAGACCGAACCATCTCAGCCTTAGCAGCATTTATCCAGTAATAGATTGCTGCCCACCCCTCCGCAAAATCTAACTGCTCCGCGGCCTCTTCAATGGCCTTCTTAATCTGCCATTCCTTGGCAACCTGACGACGGTCACCTTCTGCCTTAAGAATTCGGAATGTGAGAGCATGAATTGTACAAATGCGCTTTTCAAGGGGGGAACCGGCCACTTCAGGAGCAACTTTCAACGTCCGCTGAAACAAGTCATCCGCCATATTCTTAGAGAAGGTGACGGCTATGATTGATTTAGGGTCAACACCATTATCCAGCAGAAATTTAATCCTGTTGGTAATAACCGTCGTCTTTCCTGCACCGGGGCCACTCAAAATTCTTGCAGCTTTGTCAAGTGGAGCTGTTACTGCAACCAATTGCTGAGAGTTTAATGAGAATGACATTCTTTCTCCCTTGCCTATCGAGCGAACCATCCACGCATCCGCTCTTGTATCTCTTCTTTCGTGGGTGGGGCTTCTGGCGTTAGGACTACTGGCATTCGTGGCTCTATGATTTCGCAAGGGCAGTGCTTGTGGGCATAGACAACCTTGATCTTTCTTATTGGGTCGCCTACCAGCACCTCTCGGAAGTTGGCCTTCAACTCATCTGCTTTCGTTATCGGTTCCCCACACTCTACGCAAATCGTGACTGTCATCTTTCCCTCTTTTGTGTCTAAGCCCAATCAAATCTTACAACTGAATTATACACTGCTTTTGCACAAAAGTAAAGAGTAACGACGTAAATTCCGCGTAAATATCATCAATGGGTGGAGATAGACTCGAACTATCGTTGCCTGAGTTACAGTCAGGAGTACTAGCCGCTGTACTATCCACCCACGAACAGGATGGGCAGGAATTGAACCTGCCCGATGGATTCTCAGACATCATGGCTTCTAGCATTCTATCTTCTGCTCTCATTCACTTACACTCCTTTCAAATCTGATAGTAGGTTCAAATTCGATTCCAATTGTTCCCTCGCCCTCGCCGTCAAATACTCTGGAGCCCGATTATCTGCTATAAACTTGCCAATCCAAGCATTTGATCTTTCCAAAGCAATAACCAATTGCTTAATCTGTTCTGTGTCAATACCATGGATCCCTTGAAAATGAAAATCCAGTATACGACTCATTTTACCCATCCCCCCCATTCTTTACAATCATCATTCAAACAAGTACGAAACTGACGACCTTTGTTCTTGACTGTCTTGGCAGTGAATGCACCTTGCAGTTCACCACATTTCCGACAACGAGAACTTTTTAATCCCCAAACATACAACTCTCTCAACTGCTTGATCATCCGCTTGTCCCATCCGGACACACGGGTGACCCAACGGGATTCTGTCTTGCCCAGGGACTTGTTGTATTTGGGAGAATAGAGATATAGACGAATACTATTCTCCCCCAGACTATCGGCATATCCGGTCCACTCACTCACAGATGAATGAATGCGGATTTCTAACTCCCCCGATTTCACTATGCCATTGATAATGGGCACAGCATAGATGTATTCATGTCCTACCGTCTCCCGCCGCTCCCAAAGATTTTTACCTTCCTTGTCCCTGGGTAGAGCGTCCTCAAAATCTGCACTTGAAAATCGCTCAATAGCCATCAACCCTTCCCTCTACAATAGAAGTTAGCTAGTCCTAAAACTCTTGGTCAGGTAGGATTCGAACCTACTTCGTCCCCACTAAAAGCTGCCAGATTATTCTGCCGCATGGCCTTTGGGGGGTAGGCAGACAGCCCCCGCTTCCGGTGAGTGACCCCGTCTCCTCGACAGGCGACGCACAGGCGCCCGCGATGTCCACACCGCCCCAGGCCAAGAGTTTTAGAACTAGTCAACTCCTATTCTTGGATGTCACAAACCAGACATCCTTGCCGCCAATTGCAAATACTCTGCCGCCTAGCCGACTGTACCGTAAAGCTAAATGATAATCGGCAAAGAAGGCAACCTTCTTCCCTTTGTCGTCACAGCATTTGATGATTGCCGCGATGACATGCCAGCAGGCTGTCCATTTGTTGCCTGGGCAATGTGGCTGTGACCCTGTCACAGGTTCCACCCATGCGCATGAACCAGTCAACATCAGTTCATCAGCAACCTTTACCCACTTGAGAAATGTGTCATGGTAAGTTCCCGGCTTGGAAACTGAGATTACACGATAAGCCCGATCTTTGCCATTGATCGGATTGACTGCACCCGCCTTAACAGCATAACGGGCTTTGTCTACTCGCCCTTGTAACCGTTTCTGATCCATTCTTGCGTTTCCCACCGTGTAATCTCCTTGTGTCTAAGTCCAATCAACCTTACACCTACAATTATACACTGCTTTTGTGCAAAAGTAAAGGGTTTTTGGAAGATTGGACGTAAATTCCGCGTAAAGAGACGTTCCAACCGACAGAATTCCGACTAAGGAATTGAAACGATTATTTTTGCCACTCAGCCATTCTTGATTACATTCTTTACTACAAAAATGAAGTTTAAATTGCTTAATACGGCTTGGGAATAGGAAGAATTCATTTCCACACCAATCACATATAAAAATTTGTTTTCCACCTCTCCAAAAATGACTATTTGCCCCTTTCAAACTAATTGATTTCCATTTATTAGTACATTCATGACTACAAAAACAATGATCAACCCTTTTAATTTGGCAGGGCCATCTTTCTATTTCAGTGCCACACCAATAACATGCAACCTTAATTTTTGGCATTTTCTATTATTGTCCTAAATACAAATAGCCTTTTCCAACTCAGGACGTTTTGTAGACTAGGACAATCCATTCTGAAAGCTAGAAAAGGCTAAATGACTTAATTATAGTCCTTAATAGAACGGATAAATCCTAGTCACTCTTAATTATAGCACAAAACTTAGTTTTTGTCAAATTACAATCTTTCTATTGTCACCCTAAAGCCACTATCCTCTATGTTTTTAACATACTTGTGTGGTAATGTCTCAGTGATAAATCTGGAATCGTCCACTTCCAGTATACTCTGTAAAGCATCACAAATGAATTCTAAAAAGTTATGAGTATCACGCCTCCTTTTGTCGTGAACCCGCATCTGCAACGTAATCTTATAATCAGCATCTCCTACTGGAAGTCCATGGAGTGCCTGCCTTGACAGAAATTGAAGGTCACTACCCCAATCTTTAGCTTCCTTAGACCAGACAGCAAACCTGCCTTTGACTATGATTTTTCTATTCTTGCTAATCACACCAAAGGCAGGATTCCATCGACCGTTGTTGGCCAATCGCATTGGGGCGTGAACTGTGAATTCTACCTCCCACCCACTCTCATTTGCCATAAACTCGATGTTTCCATTCAGCTACTTCACTCTCTGTGAAGGACCACCTTCTCCCCGTCTCACCATCCAGTCGGGGCATAGCGTCTTCCCAATCACCATCAAGTGGAAAGTGTTCCTGCCCCCACGTCGTATCCTCGGGCGTCCTATCTGCCTTACAATCCACATATCTGCTGCACGCCCTATTGCGCAATCTGTGGTAGACCAAACAATTCAGGCAGTCCTTCTCAGACAAGGACTCTCGATAAAATGGTAGTTTCATAATTTCTCTCTTTCAAATTGGCTCTCTGCGAGTAGTCGTTTGTATTGCTCCGGAAATCCAAATGTAACGATTCGAGATATATCCTTCCACGCCCATTGAAAAAGTGCTGCTTTTATCTCATCTTCACACTCTTCCTTCACGTCTCTCTGCAATTCTCTTATCAATCCGCCAATATCCTTTGGTTCATTGACAAGTTCCCCACTGTCCCGTAAATGCTGAATAGCCTTATTCCATCGCGCTTCTGTCCGTAGGCTCTCACCGATGATTTGAATTATGCTCTTGCCGGTCTTAGGTGTCCAATTCGATTTATTTGATTCCTTGAACTTCTCAGAGACATATTTTCCCATCAACGCCTTTTTATCTCTCCCCCACCGAGAATAGTTCTTGATTACAACTCCTTCGATGGTTGACCCGCCAAGGCAACTTGGTGTATCCAACAACTCCATAAATGTATTATAGTCTGTGAACATTCCCTCTGCCAGTACAGGAACACATTCCAATCCTAATCTCTGAGACTCATCTCTCTTCATCTCATAAGACATGTAGCTTTCCATGCCCACGTCCACGTCAAAGATGATGATGTGTCTATCAGGTACCCTATCATACGCGATGGTGTTGTGCTTTGGGTTTTGCAAGTACTCACCACGATAAGTCCACCCAGGAGTTAGCAGATGCTGAATGCTCTGAATTGTCTCTATGGCCTTGTTAAACATCTTGTCCTGTTGGCCCGGACTTTGGTCCTTCCCCTTACTGCGGCACATCAACTCACCTTCTGTGGTCCGGCTGAAAGAAATTTGCGACCCGTCGATTTTCTCTTCTACTATCACGTCGTCAAGGAACAGCTCTTTTATGGCGGCGTGACCTAGATTGTATATCTTCGGATAGCTTCGTATCATCTCTTTCCACCCCCGCATCTCTGGCATATCCATAGCTTGCCATCAAAAATGTGGACAATGAACTTCTTGCACTTGTCACACCACAGCATCTTTCCAGGCATCAAACAGTCTCCTCCTCATACTCTTCTATGCTTATAACCTTCGCCTTATTCAAGGTTTGAAGTGAGTAGCTTCCATGCCTACCTGCTCCACCCACATGTGTATGAGGGATGTTCCTCATTGCAAAATACCTAGCGGCCTCCTCAGTCTCCGCTTCTACGTTTATATCCTGCTGAATTGTGACAACAAACTTCATTAACATTCGACTTACCACCACAATTCTTCCCTTCTACTCCAGAAGTGAATGTCGTCATTTAATGTCTGCCCACATGCAGGGCAAACAAAGCCATACGCATCTTCAATACCATATGCTTCGACCGTACCTATCCACTCACATTCATCAGGTCCAAAGTATTCTAGCCCATGCCAATATGGACCGCTAATAGGCAACCCACAAATCACATCAAATACTATCTTCTTCACTTTCTCATATCCTTCCATGCTCCATCCACACCAACATCTAGCATTGGATTGATAATCGTGATAGTGGTAGAACCCAAGCTCATCAAAATACATCATCCCAAGAACTTCTCCACACCTTCCTTAGACCATCCTGCTAGTATCTGCCCGGACACACTGTCGTGCAGCACAGGAACAAAAAACTGCCCATTCAGCCTCTTGCGCAAAAACTCTATCACGTGTGGTTGCGCATCCACATCTACAACTTTGTACTGCTCACCAAGGCCATCCAAGAACCCAACGAGTTCATGACAGCCATGTCAACCACTTTTAGAAAACACTGTTAGCATATGCACCCTCGAATTAAATAATTGTTTTTAGCCAGTCTTTTTTGTCTTTTGTGCAAAAGTCAACTGTCAACCAGTATACACCACCACCCACCAAATGTCAATACCCCAAACGTAAATTTTACGTAAATGTCACTTTCTCATCAACATAGGACTCTCTGACCACACATCGACACCCAACCACACCTTTCCATCACGCATGGTCTGCCACTCGTCCCACGGAACTAACTCAAATTTTAGCATGTCATACTCGCCTACTGCCATTAATCCCCTGACACGAACACGCTCCCGTCCATTACGGAGTGCCTTGTAGAATTTCTCAGAACAGCTGCCACAAAATCCAATCACAGGCGTGTGTCTGTATGAGTCTGACATTTGAGTTCCTTTCTGAGTAGTTTTGATATTATCTGTCAAGTAAGGATAAATACACAAATTATACTTCATCCCCCCTTTCTATCAGAATTTTGTGCGTAGCACACATAAATGTAAATGTTCTTTTATTAGTAGTTGTTCTCTCTAAAGAGTAGTGTCTTCTTACTGTTGTACTCTTAATAGTGTTAGCCCCACGACTAACTTATAAGTTAGCTGTGGGAGTAATTTACTCTGGGGGGTAATTTAACATAAATTTAGTGGCTATCGACCCAATCCTGTACTGCGATGTAGCTGTAAGGATATTCTATCCTAATCTTTCCTGAGTCATCCCATTCCCAAAATCCAACACAGTAAAATGTTCCATGCTGTTGAGAACCGTTCGTTCCTGTCCAATGCCGAATATCAGTTGTTAGAAAATTGTACTCCTTTAAGATTTTAACCAAACCATTCACATGCGTGTGATGTATTCCCAAATCATCAGCAATATTTCTTTGTGTTCTGAATGTCACAAGAAGGCCCTTTTGGTATAGTGGCCCAATCTCTCCCCATGTGCTTTTGTTCCCTCTTGTAACATGAGCAAGTATGTCCATGTACACGAGCATGGCAGGACCAATTATCTTTAATAAACCATTGCATTTAGACTCAAACAGTCGCTCAGGAAGTTTTATGTAGCTCCACAGTCTCTTTGTTCGTCTTGTTTCTTGGATTCTTGGGTCACTAAAAAACATCTTTCGTGATTGCAACCATAATGGTTTGTATTCTACTTCACTATCCATATAGTAATTCTCCATTTAGCCTAAAAGACCCCATTAGGTATGGATTTCTAATGCTCCTCTTCTCGGCGTCGCCATAACTCGACAAGGAACAAGAAACCCATACCTAATAGGGCCTTTGCTGTTATGGTTGAATTTGGCACGAGAAGTTGCCATTTGTTCATATCCTTAATTATACCACAAATCTATGTTTTTGTCAAATGAACCCTGGCAGGACTCGAACCTGCTTGTCTCACACTCCCTGATTGAGTGGCAGAGTTCTGTTACCCTTACCTTAGTTTACTGCACAGCACATGACATAACAAGGCATTACTAAACCAAACCAGACACCACATCATTACTACAAGTATCCCTAGCAGAGTATGATGTCTGTTAGGGATAACGAACCCTTACCTTAGTTTACTGTACCTCACTAGACAATACAGCACCACACCGAACATCACATTGCCGAAAGAAGTCTTCTAACAGAGTTTGATGTCTGCTAGAAGAGTCGTTCCCTTGCCTTAGTTTACCAAACAACACATCACCGAACACCGCACTACAGCACAGTACCACACATGACATAAGTTGTATTTTAATCGGCTACGGCAAAGAAGATAGTGCCTCTTCGATAGCCAATGTGATACCGGACAGAACCTGATACATGCTGTACTTCTTTTGCCAGATTCTCAGTTGCTTCAGGGCCTGGTCGATAATCTGTTGTTGATAATCCGGCGTGTCCTGAACAGTCTGAAAGGCCGCATAGACGTTATCACCACTTGGAGTGGTAACGCTAAACCTGGCACGAACCTCCTCAACTTCCTGGTCCTTAACTACTACTACCAAATGGTTCAAAAGAAGTCGCGCTTGCTGCAGGCGGTACTTCTCACCCGCCACACTATCATCCCATTCAAAGACATCGTGTAGAATTGATTGCGGGTCTTTAGCGTCGTTTACGACATCACGTACTGAAGCAGAGCCGACTTCACTCAGTGTATCCAAATATTCTATTCGTTCCCCATAAGCCTGTGCTTTGTTGGGGTCGGCAGGGCACCATCCTGGTTTTATTCGATAGATTGGCGACATCTACTCACCCTCTCTTGCAATTCTAAATTTTCCATGCATGCCACCCGCTGAACTGCCAGGCCGCCACGATCCTACTCCAATACACCATCCAGCAATGTTTACAAGGCCAACGAGCTGTTCCAAACTAATGGCTGCTGAATTGTAGGTGATGGGGAGAACGGCAGACCACTTAAGAAACTCACCACGATAGGCTAGATCGGCTGACCCCCTTCCAATTTTCACTAGGTCTTCTCTCATTTGTGGTTCACCAATAATGTCAATGTACTCACTATCGACAGTGATTGACTGCCGCATGGCATTCATTTTTAAGTTGTCGTCGAATCTAGGTGCCTCAGTAATGGCCTTTTGGAACCCCCACCCAGGAAAGGTATAATTCCCTGTCACAGGATTCTTTGGGTGCAAAGAACCAAGATAGAGCGCCTCTATATCCTTTGGTTGTCGACCGGAATTTGGTTGCCCGGTTTGCTTCCCACGCATCCTCTCCTTTGTTTTATCACTCATTTTGTTCTGTATCATTGACGATCCACTTATGCTAACTATTGGGATTGTAACACTCTTGAAAATCAATCCACTGACTATGACATCCGCAATTTCTGGCATTTCTTCATTCCTTTCATTGATTGAGTTTTACCTTAATTTATCGCACATGACCCCACAGTACAACACTTGACAGCACTACACATGGTCTTATTTCATTCTCATTCCCTCCTTTTGTGCAAAAGTTACAGACTAAAAGACCCCATTGGGTGTGAGTCCTTGTGACCCTTTTTCTCATCGCTGCCAACGCGCAGCAAAGCGTCCAAGAGCTCACACCCAATAGGGGCTTGTATTTGCGTTGGGTTCTATTGGCGTGAGAATCACCATTTATAGAGCACGCATCTACTGTCTACAGTATACCACAAAACTCGCTTCTTGTCAAGTGCTACTTTTTCTTCTTCATCTCGTCTACTATCAGAGTCAATGTAAATAGGATCCATGGACCGCAGGCGTATGAGATGTTCATCACTAGTCTGCTATCACCCATGAACCATGCTAAGCCCTGAAGGAGAATAAATACCACACTTACAACAGCTACAAAAGCATTCATTGTTCGTTCCTTTCACTGTTGGTTTGTAAATCCCATAGTGTCAAATTCTCACAAGGTAATACTTGCCTAAAATCACATCTTGTATGTGTACACAGTGTACACTCTAGATTCTTCTCGCCTGGACGAATAACGATATGTGAAGCAAGTGGTAAGAGATTGATAATGTTGGCCTGGACGTAGGTTCTCCACATATCCCAAAAGCCTTTTGATGTTCTACTCTGTTTGACTAACTTCATGTCTTTGGCCCATTTAGCTATTGACCTGCGGTGTCTGCCAAGAGACATAGCTAATAATGTACCATTCCATTCTGGAAAAATATCTCTGATTATTTCCATCTCAATGTCTGTTTTAGCACGTACAGACATGATAGTATTATGAATAGCTACATTGGCATCTTTTACAGGACATCCAAGAATTTTGGCGATTGCCTCTGCACCTAGGTCTGCATATGTTTCTACCCAGTGTATATCTTCTAATTGGTTCATCTCATCCCATGTCCATCATCCCTTTGGTCCTTTCTGTATATTCGGAGAGGGCAGGAGGATCAGACCTACCCTCCCCGCTGAATAGAAACTTGGCGGTACAACCGCCAAAGGCGATCTGCGGGCCTCGCACCCTATTACTAGTCCCCTGATTGCCAACTTCACACTTATCCTCCGCCCCAAACGTACCAGATTTGGGGAACGCCAGGTTCCCAATCTCCAATTAGATGCGATTCACAGCCCAATCCCATATCACAGGTAATATATGTGCTTTTCTTTGCAGCAATCTCTCTGGCCTCTTCTACGCTTCTGGCAACAGCTACAATCATGCCAGGAGTATAATCAGACAATACATCTTCCCATATGTACAAAGTCCACGGCATTAGTTCCATTCCTTTCTATAGTTTCGGCCTGAATGCCACCACTACGCAGGCCATAAAACACACAAACAGAAAACCTATTATTATCGAATCCATTGGCATCACACATTCTCCTTTTATGGTGGAGATGGGTGGAATTGAACCACCGTCTTCAGCCAGCCGCTTTGGGCTCTCAACTGAATCGACCCCATTTCATCCCCGTGACAGGCCCCCACCCCGTTATGGCTCCATAGTATAAATTCCCACCTGTCTGTTTCCCTACTATACGTACGTGCCAACAATTATACACTGTCTTGGCACAAAAGTCAAATGCTTTTGCGTAAATTCTGCGTAAAGAAGGCTATGAGTTTGACAGCAGTCCGTTTAGGTGTGACAACACACTCTTGCCAAGTGGCGCTATAAGTGCCAACCACGCTATCACCACAAGTCCTTCGTTTAGTGTGCTTTGGAATTCACCCAACAGGTCGCCCGTTAGCATCGGAATGAGAAACGTGAGTGCCACGTACCCGACGAGATAGGGCAGCACCATGCTTCTGTAGAACCTGCCAACCTCACCAAAGTCAAACTTGCCACTCTTCAGCGACTCCGCAACGCCCAACAACACATCTAGCAGTATCAATGCCGCTATGGTACGCACCCGCGGGTGTGTAATGATTGATAATATCTGAGCTTCTATTCCCATTTTACTCTCCTAAATAGTGGGACACATCGTCCCATCCGTATACTCGTTTTATCTCATGTCTGTCAGGGTACAGGCAGAACTGAGGCCACACAAAATTTCCTTGGGACCAGCGACTGATAGAATATGGGTCCGGCCCATCTTTGGCCGTTCCTACTGCTACTAGATGTGTCTTATTTATTGGATGCACACCCGCCCTGTATGCTAGCTCATGATGTGATATTTCCTGGTAGGCATAGGTATGCTTATGTGCGCTTATGATAAAGTCGGCTTCGGGGCAGTCCCACAACAGAGCACGTATCTGTGAGTGGTTTGGATTGTACATGCTGGTCCCTGGCAACTCATGCCCAACCATAAACACGTATCGTTCGCTGCCAACGTCCAACGTCCAAATGCCCTTGCCGACAAAATAGGGGATGTTCCTTCGTTGGTACTCGTTCTGCAAAAGGTCTTCACCTATGGCCATGCCCGTATTGTGGGCTCTGGTGCTGGCACAGCCATAGAGAAGTTTACCTTTTTCTGCTAACATAGCTATCATTCTGTTGGCTAACGAACGTTGGACTAGCGGTTTTGTGAGCTGATCCAGCACGGGGAATGCTGCTCTGAATGAGGTTGAAAATCCTTCCACTTCGTCTCCATGCATTCCCCAATATAGCCTGGGTGTATCAAGTGCTCTCTTAAACGCTTCGTTAAACTCTGGGTAGCAGACCCATCGACTTCCTATGTGCATGTCCGCTACGAACTGAATGATAATCGGCCTGTCTGTATCTATCTTGGAGTGGGCATCTGTATAGATCGGTTCAACCTTTTGCACCATACCCTGCATTTTGTGCAAAAGTGACATCCACTCGTCCCAATCAACTTCCGGGTTCTGCAACGATTCTGCTATGGCGGGTGGCGTTTCGTCCACTAATACTTTAGTGTCAGGTTCTAGCCTGATTCGCTTCCACTTGTTCCTGCAACTCTCCGCCGTCCGTTCCGTTCCGACTTCGCTGATTTGCTCTGCTACGTCTGTCCACGATAAATCATCTCTGTCCGCCAGTTTTGCCAGCATCTCTAACTGTTCAGGGTCGACTTCCCAAGGTATCATACAGTCTCTCCTATCCTATGGTTGTGTTAGCAGTCTTTGTTCTAGTGCTCCAATCCTCCTCTCCGAGTCTTTGAGTTTCTGTGCTAATTGCCATGTCGTGTCAGCAAGCAGCATAGTCCATTTCTTCATAGCAATAAAATGCTGTCCATCACTATTATACGTTACAAGTCCTGATTTGTCAAATATCGGTTTGAACTCTTCTATCAGGTTTGAAAATTCTTCTCTGATAGGATTTCCTTCGGGCATAAGGCTTGCTCTGAGAGTTCTTACCATAATAGCATCGTCATAGGCGTCATAACTGCTCGCTGATATCCCAGCATTAAGATGCAAGTCGCCATCGGCGTCGAATATGGCATGGGTGGTTGTCCTATTCCGAACGACTACCAGATTGGCATCCACGGCGGCATCCTGAGTTCCGGTCCCATTCTTTTTGTAGCCCCGCAGTTCAATATATCCAGTTCCTGCTGTTGAATGAGTTGTGTCATCGGTTGGTGCGGCACCAGATAGCAGCAGTGCCTGAGTGCCTGTGTCCCTTGCTCCGACAATACTCATACCCCCATCTGCTGCTGCTGCCTTTGACACATAGCCGAATGTGTCTGTCTCTGCTAGGGTTGTCATGCCATGCGCCACACTACCCTTAGACTTAAATTCCAGAATATTATCAGTATTTGTGGCTAGATCAATCGTTAATCCAATAGTTATACCACCTGAAGATGATGCACCAATAGTTATAGTTTCTTCAGATCTTATATTATTATCTTGGGTATTGCCTGCTATAGAACCAACTCTAAGACCCTTTCCAATCCTAAAATGATCTGTAGCAACTGCATATTGATCACCAGCGTCAGTAGAAGCAATATGAGCATATACTTGTGAAGATTCAGCTCCAAATACAGCAACTAAGCCGGCTCTAGCAAAATCACCAACGACTTGGCTACTATCAGCTCGTACTGAAGCATAACAATCGTAGCCTGTAGCCGAGGAACACCAAAGTTGTACACCTTGATCAGCTCCTACTCCAGGAGCCGCTTTACTTCCTCTAACTTGCCCAATAAGTACATCACTAGAATCTAGAAATTGATAGGATCTATTATCAACATATCCAGTGGATAGTTCAATTTGTATTCCACTGGCATTTGTTTTAACTTCCTGATTATCTCCAAAACTTGCCGCCGCCCCTGTTATACTTCCAGCAGTCAGCATTCCCATATCAGCATAAATAGCTGAAAGAGTATTGCCTGTAATCTCAGTAGCTGTTATCGTACCTGCTGCTATCTCGGCAGCTGTTATTGTGTTAGCCGCTATCTCATTGGCCGTGATGGTATTGGCAGCTATGTTATCAGCTACGATAAGTGGTACGCCTTGACTATCACCGCCAAACACTTGGAAACGAGCTTTCTTTCCCGACGCAACGTCTTCCGCTACACAGATGAGAATCTTGTTTAGCCCTACCGCATCAGCACTGTCCGTGGATGTCTGTAGAGCGGTGGTAGACGTGTCCGAATCGAGATAGATATAGGTTACCTCTGTTATGTTTCCGGTATTGGCACCCGGATCAATTGTAAATGCTGCTGCTGCCTGATCAGCCAAATAGATACTTCCAACAGCCCACGCAACTGTATCATGGTCTGTCGCGGTGAATGCTATGTTATGCGACCACCCGCGAAGGGTAAATCCCGTCGTTGCTGAATCAACGGTGGAATATGCACTTAATTGATCAAAGACATCTTCTGCCTTTACCCAATAGTAATACGTCTTCATGCCACCGGCTTCGTCAACGTAAGTGTCTGCATTCCAGGCGACTTGGGCAATCTCTGAAGATGCACCGGAATCGTCAACAGTGTGGCGATATATGCGGATGGATTTAAGGTCTGTCTCCGTTGGACGGTCCCATGTCAGTGTGATTGTCCCCTGCCCGGCAGTCCCCGCAGTTGCAGCAAGAGTTGCAGGTGCCGCAGGCACGGGATTGGTGACAACTTCCAACAACGCCGCACCCGTTTGGCCAGATATATCCTCAAACGCCATTGCCACATTAAACGATGCCGGCGGTGGATTAGTTCCGAATATAGCAATTAAGTCTTCAAATGTATATGTTACTTGTGAATAATATGCTTCCGGCATTAAAACCACCTCCTCCGCCGCTTGCTGAGTGTAGCATCAATCGTAAATGAACAGCCTGTATTGACTAGCAAATACGGTATCAAGCTTGCAGTAGAGTCAGAATCGTGGATTAGAACATATTCAAGTGTGCTCGCTTCCGTCCCTGCTACATCACAAGATGATACAAGAGCAAATTTGGTGTCACATCCTGAATTTATGCCACTTGCCGTTATAGGTATTGAATAGTAAGTGCCTGATACCCATCCATCATTTGTGTCTCGTAGAGTGCCTTCTAGTGACGCTGTGGCCCCATATGCACCATCATAGTTTGTTTCTATATCAGACCCACCTAGACTTTCGTCCCAATTGAATCGATATGCCTCAACAGTAAACGAGCAGGCCGCAGCATTCAGTGATGCTGCTACAAACAAAGATGCACTAACGATGGAAGCGCCTGACGGTATCTCAGATGTGTCAAAAGATAAATAACTTCTGTAGACACCATATACACCACCAACCAATACCTGCCCAATGGCCGCGGAACCCTCTGTAGTCTTAGCCGCCGATGCCGTGTTTCTAGCAGTGGCATACGCCGCCCCCAACCCGTAGATGAACCCATCTTCAGCTTCACCATAGAACGTCTGTGACCATTGATAATTAACCAATTCTTGTGTTCTACTACCTGTCGTAAGTGGTGATGCAGTGACTAATTGGAATATTACATATCTGTCCGTTGGGCCAGAAGCAGAATAACTACCTGAGTCAAACGCCCACTTTGCACTTGCACAGTAATCAGTAAAATTTGTTGTGGCAGAGCCACTAGTATTGAATGAGGGTGGGGATGTTGAACTGGTTGTCCCGCAATATAAACAAGTGGACGTATCCGTTGTACCAGGCCCCCACATTTGTAGTCCAAAGATAGGACTGCTGTCTGGGGACGCAGCTAAGAATGGTTTAATCCATCGAGTGACTGATTTGCTAACTTCAGGTATTGGATAGGTATTCCGTGACCCAGACTCAGATGCAGAACTATCACGCCTTAGCATTGTCACATTGCTGTTCAACACGGACGATGATAGGTCAGAACCAGTATAAATTGATATTCCAATAGATGGTGTCATAGACTAAAGTCCACATCTATTCCTGTAATCGCCCCCAATTCAGATGCAGTTGCCAAAATCGTCATTACCAGATCACGCCCTGTAAAATCTATGATCATAGATGGTGCAGTAATTTCGGGCCATCCACCTTCCCAATAGGGTGGGGTAGAACTGTTAAACTCAATAGGAAATCGAGAAAAATCACTAGAGTTGCCCCATATATCTACAGCAGAAAGAGCAAGTGATCCGGATATGCCCCAAGGAAGATTCTCTAACCAATAACTACTACTTGTAGCTGTGGTATAATTCCAAGCGGTTGAGTCGCCCATTTTCCATCTTACGCCATAGTAATGAAAATCTGTCTCAGGACTATCATTCCACGTAAAATGGGCATCAACCATTCCACCTCTAAGACTAATACGGTTGTAGTCGTTTAATTTCCCTCCCGCTCCCCCTCCTGGGATATTGGGCGCTTCATCATCAGGTTGTGGTTGTGATGGACGAATTATAAACTGCTGATACAAATTTTCCATCAATGCGCTACGTCTACCACGGCCATCTTTAGTATCAATAACCCTTAATATATCCTTTTTAGGCATCGTCCCACTCCTGCGCCCTTGTTACTTCATCAGCATTATAGTATGTACCAGGATACAACTGATCTAACTGCTCTACATTTAATGTATAAGGTGTGTTCCATCCTGTTTCTAGATGGTAAGATCGTTCTTCTACGATACTGCCTGTTGTAGCAGAGCCAAAATATTTAATTGCTGGAGCTTCATGTCCTGTTCTGGCCATGTAATGCAAATAGCGTGATCCATTTCGTCTCAGTATACCAATTCTACCACCCTCCTCCCCGCCATCAGAAGCACCTACTCTTTTCATAGCCTGATTTTGGTATTTTAGAAGTTTTCCACTAGCTGCTAATGCTGTTTGTCTTGCCGAATATCTATTCATACTGGCAGCTTCTACAACCATGTTTCCATGCTCCCAAGTCGGTAAAGTCGCCGCAGAATAATCTTCCTCAGAATACACACTAAGATAATACAATGATACACCTGTATGATCTATGTCTTCATCACCCTCTCTAATCTGTGCTCTTATTCTTACATAATCCCCTTGTGCAGCACAACCAGATACATCTATAATTCCATCGTATATACCACTGGTTGAAAATAGTATACCAGCTGCTGTGGGTAAATAGTCACTGTCCCACACACCATCTGCTGATTGATACTTAAATCGTAGTTTTGTGTCTGTCGCCGCCTTGAAGACGTATCTTAGTTTTGAGACAGCCCCAGGTTGGATACATCCACCACCCCAATAAATATCGTCTGAACTATCATACTCACTATCTTCTTCATACCTCAAATCTTTCCATGCTTCACTCCAATCATCTCCTGCCAGTCCTGGAGCAGCAAAGGATGCAATAGGACCAATAGCCACATCTTTCAGTTTGCTGGCATTGGTTGATAATGTGGTTAAACTACCAGACAAATCAGTCATTGCTGAATCTGTAAACGTAGGCGGTGTTTTCCAAAGGCCAGAGATGTTATAGCCTTCATACTCAGCAATCCAGGCGAGTTGGAAAGCTGTATTAGTTGGATCTCCTACTAACTGATGTGCAAAATATACATCGTACCAGCTACCAGCAGTTAATGATAATCCAGATAAATCAAGTGACCCGGTATAAAATATACTAGCACCTACACCTATTTGACTGGAACCCATATCATTACCACCATAGGACATAGAAACATAAGTTTCTGCTTTATCACTTGTCCACCAAAACCCAAATCTTAGACGATCTTTTTGGTGGCGAATATGCCCTTCCCAGATCACTTTTTCTAAATCTGATCCCGGAAACTGATCGTGCTTTACACCAGCAAACACCATCTTCTCACCATCTGCTCTTCCTGTGAGCCATTCCATATTTCTAGTCAATACATTTAGTTTAGCAGCAGATAGTAACGTACTGCCACCCCACGCTGAAGAAGCAGAGAATGTTGGTGGTGCTTCCCATTCAAGCATAAGTCACCTTTAGTAGAATAATGCGCATGATGATGTTCCTAACTCACTGTTATCCATTACAAAATACTCACTAGCCGCAATAGGATATAGACTACAGGCAGAAAGCATGTCCACGTCCATTGTGTACGATTCGCCTGGCCTGAATTGCCATGTCATCCCAATAATGTAGGCACATGTTGTTATAGCACTGTCGGACTCTGTTAGAGAGACCTTGTCGCCCAGTTCCAACCAAGGAATACCTCTAGCGCCTTTCAAATGATAAATTATACGAGATTCCATCAGTCTATCACGATAGAATGTACCTAAAGCCTCCGCCTGCCCTTTCCCCTGAATATATGGATTGCCACGAATCTCAAATTCTTTAATACCACTAATACAAGTTGATATGTATTTTTCCTCGTTTACAGGACCACCGAATAGTGGATCACCACGTAATTGAAAATCATAGATGTATAGAGCATAAGATGGATTAGAATTGGTGAATTCTAAATCTACTTGCTGAGCATAGGCTACTCCTACTACAGCTATGCATCCAGATGTACGCATACCACCACCTGTTAGAGTGAGATAGTCTGTATCTTCTATGGCATCGTATACTGTAGTACAAGGTTTAGTTAGTCGTGCTTTAATACTAGCAGCAGCACCGGGACCAACATATATCACGTCATCTCTTGAGTATACAATATCTACAGAACCTTGTGATCTTGCTTGGTGCTCTACAATTGCTGATGTATAAATCTCTTTGTGTGTCTGTTCTGGTTCTAATTCCTGAAACGATTTGATAGTAAAATCAAATGTAGATGCTGTTGTAAGTGAATCTTCTTCAATTAACCAATGATACATATTCTCGTATATGAGAGAGCCACTTTTGTTAAAATACAGGTTGCCCCCATCCGCCTCGGCAACAGCCTGCATTTCGCTAGTCAGCGGTTCATCATCCAACCAACAGAAGGGAAGAGTGAACATACCCTCATCTAATATCTGATCACCTGCAGGTATGTCAGCCTCGGTAGCTAAAATAGCCAGCCAATCTTCTACAGTCTGATTGGTGTACATACCAGTTATTGCCTTTTCCTCAGCAAATACAGCAGCTCTATCAGCACATGTAAAAGAGACCTTTTTGGTAATAGTCTGTTCTTTTGGATCAACTATCACACCTGCAAATTGATCTAACAGTTCCGGGGTTGCTCCATTGTAGAAACCCATCTGAATTCTAGCAGGAACTAAATACCTATCGCAAGCCGAATATCTATTCCCCGTGTTGCGCAGGGATATAGTAGCTCTGTTAGATATTGTGTTACCTGTCTTTGATAATCCAGCACCAAATCCAGACAGCCGCATCTCACCGGATATGGATTCGACATTCACGGATTCATCAGTCCACGACCCGAGTGAGTCCCATGTATTGTACCAATTCACCTCAAATTTGTAGGCTACATTGCGCGACACACCGGTTGCGTTGGCTGACAGCGACGTTCCGAAAATAGACTGAGCCACTACAGCTCCTCCAAACGCATTCTGATATTATATCTGATAGACCCACTCTCAGATGGGACGGGTATTTCTGAGTAACTTGTGACAAACACGCTGAATACTCCACAGGTTGAAGGTGGTGAGAAATACTGTGAACCGGTTCGCACGGCTTCCGTGTTAATGACCGCTTGGTCTGTTCCGTTTAGTAGACCCCATTGGATATCCCACGAACGGAACAGTGGGGCACTTCCAGTCCCATCGAACGTAAGCGTCTTGTTTGCCATCCGTGAGTATTGGCCTAATTTATTATATGTTATTGTGGCATCATAGGGGTCTGCCAATGTCACAGATGCACCCACATATCCTAATTCAGTTATACATGCTGAAGCCATTTATCTAGGCCCCCCCCACTGAGCATTTATTATCTCTGCAACCCGTGGTGATACCGCTCCGGCTAATATATTGATAAAATCAGGTGAAACCAACGCTTGGGTGATTCCGGCAATCAATACCCCACCCAGGCTATTGCCCAATATTAACAGTTGGTTCCTTTGTGCTTCCAAGTCATTGTTTGCAGCGTCGACAAACATGCTAATCGGTCTTGCGTCAGTAACTGTTTGGTTATATCCACCAGTCATTGCAGTTCCTAAATCCCCACCACTCAAGGCCATCAGTGCTAACTCAGGTTTGCCTGCTACAAGAGCGCCGAGTACATCCATATTTACAGTTCCACCACCCGCCTGAATATCGGCGGCAATGGCATTTACTATCTGTTCCTTATTGAATGCGGCTGTCATAAGGTCTGTATATTGTTGTTTTATTCTATCGGTTTTTATGGCGCTAAGGTCTGTGAATTGGTAAAAAGCCTCAACATACGCAAGAGCGCCTTCTTTCACGCCCATAGCTTCAACTAACTCCTTAAATTTTGGCACAGTTTTCATTAGTTCTTGGTAGTGTGGTGATCCTTCCCCCAAGTTGGCAACGTCTGCTGCCTGTCGAGCCACTTCGTCCCATTCGTCCTTTCTTGGCAATTTGGGCTTCCACCAGTCGTCAGGCATCGTCGGCGTTAAAAGTCCTGATATCGTACTCTTCATAGTTGCTATTCGTTGTTTTGAGTCCCTTTCGGCATCATCAAGCATCTTCTTTCTTGCACTTTTTTCATCGGCAATTGCTTTATTTAATGCTGACTCCCGAGCTCTAGACTCCTGAACAAGTAAATCTGACTTAGCAAAAGCAGTATCAATTGCACTATTTATCAGAGCATCTTGTGCCCATTTATCGGCCCCAACAATCTCACCGGCTAAGTCCCAGGTGCCATCTTTTAATCTTTGTAAATCAGTCTCAACTTGTTCAATAGGCACCCCCAGACTAAGAAAAGTCGCTGCAATGTCTTCCCCAGCTTTGTTAATTTCTTCCGCTATGGCGGTGGTGGAGCCAGGATAAACTTGAATATCATAAGGCCAGTCACCCATTTCAGGCATTCTGGGCCAATTTGCCATTGAAGCTTTAGCTGTATCTAAAGCACTTGAAAGTCCTAGTATCGCTTCCATAGCCGCTATTGTAGGATCCGCTATTTGTGGTAGTAGTCCAAGCATTATAGCAAGTTCCATTGAAAATTCTTTAGCTGATATCTTGCCATCCGCCAAGGATTGTTTCAGTTCGTTGTGCTTGTCTCGCAATGCTATGACTTGAATCCCATTTAATTGCTGGGAGTAAGAAAGGGCATATACCCGTTCTAGAAAGGCATCAGACGCCTTTTTTATATCTATAAACGTCCCTGCTAGATCTTCCCCTCCTGTAAAGCCAGCCTCCCCCATATCAACAAAAACTAGATTTAATTCCTTAATTTTTGCTTCTAGAGCGGCTGCATCAACTACCGCAACTTTTACTCCATCAGACATATCCGATAAGGCTATTGTGAATTCATCAACTGTTATTACACCCCAAGATACTTGTTGCAGCAGCTTAGATAGTTCCCTATCCATCTCTTTCCATTGAAGATATGTTAATTCACTAGTATCAAATAATCTTTTAAGTTCTTGGCGATAGGCATTCGCCATATCCTTTCCCTTGCGTTCACCCTCTAATAATTTAGTTACTCCTCCCGCCAACTTAGCCAATACACCTTGATAGAGTAGTAAATCACTCGCACTGCGACCAAACTCAGCCTTTAAATCAGCTTGAGCTGTGGTCCATTGTTGTGTCTTAGTAATAGTATTATCTGTACTGATACCAACTTGGTCTACAAGGATACCACCGGCTCTAAGCGTCTCATTCAACAGAGCCATTTGTTTTTCTTCAACCGTCAATGCATCCGTGCTTTTTCCCAATTGAGCGGCCAAATTCTGATTTGCCTCTCCAAGTGAGAGTTGTAATCCCAAGTTGTCAATGATACGTGGACTCATACGTTTGAGCCCAATTGACAGAGAACGAATCATAAAATCCACGTCACCCAACGCTGGGTTTGCAATGTTTGCCGCTCGTGCTATCTCGATTAACTGAGGATAGGCATTAGCCATCATATTGCCAAATTCAGCACTAGATCCTATCAACGATGTATTTAGTGCTTGCATTAACTGCAACTCAGGAATAGTCCCACCAGCAGCGGCCTTCATCTTATCCATGATGTCAGCACCAATACCTACAGACGCTATCATTCGATTGAATGATGCCTCAGTAACTTCTACCTGAGCACCAAGCATAGCCATTTGCTGGATCATCTGCAACCCATGAATACCCACGTAAGCCCCGATGAATCCAGTCACCATAGTGGTCAGACCACCAAATGCCCCGCTAAGAGCTTTAGTTCCTTGTGACGCCTGTTTTGCGGTGGTGTCTATTCCCTTCATGCCGTTTTGCACTTGATTGAATACAACTGAAGCCTGGTCACGAGCATCGATTATGATGACTGCCCGACTACTCATTCTTCATGGCCTCCTGAACCTTTTGCATGATTTTCATCTCCGCCTCTATCCCCTCCCCAAAGTTTTCTCCACCTTTTTCCATAGCCCTATCACACGCCTGCAATGCCCGCAGAGTGTCAAGCCCAACAGCGGCAGTGTATATCAATTCATCCTCTTCCTCCAAGATAGCGCTAGGAGTGGTGTGATAGCGTTCGGCGAGTATGCTCAGTTCTACTTCCAAGGGGAGATTGCCCTTCCCCTCATGGGCTAGTCCGATTCTACGGAGAAAGGGGCGGATTGCGCTTTGCTCCTTCCAAGGATGATTGCCTCCATGAATGAACCGACCAGCCATGCATACATAGGTTCGTCAAGTTCTCCAACATCATCCAGTTTTGTATCACTGTCGGGAAAAGGAACTTCCTTCCCGTCAGCATCGGTCAGCTTCCATCGTTCCATTACAGACTTCAGGACATTCCAGACCTCTTCCTCACCCACCTCGCGTTGATACGCCAGCCTATCTTTTAACCGGATAGGTTTGTACTCAATCCACTCCGTCTCATGTCCTTCTATTCTACATTCTATTCTCATCATACAATAGTCCTATTTATGTCACTTGCACCAATCATAGTGAATGACAGTGCAATAGGGCCATCCACGGGTGTGGTTACAGAGAAGTCCGTGATTATGCCTGCCGAGGATTTGAACCTTGGGGAACCCGTTCCAACAGGGCAGCCTGATGGGAAGAAGACTATGCAGGTGGCGGTATTCAGTACGGCATAAACTGTGTCCTGTGCGGTACTGGCAGTGGTATTGAAGAATCCACTGTAGTCCAAAGACCAATCTTTGTGACCTGCGATGCGTGTAATCCAAGTGTCGCCAAAGGCCAATGTCTCAGCCGTTGTGCCTGTCAGGTTAAGAGTGATAGTATTACCATCACCCTTTAGGTTCTGTTCCGTGACTCCATCCGACACGAAAAGTACTGCGTTTTTACCATGTATCTTTGCCATTATTTACTCCTATTAAGTATCATATGTTTCTGCTGTGACTATCCAATCCAAGTTAGGAGCTGTTGCTCCCGTGAGATCCCATTGGCATCTCACATATCTATCCACAGACCCTGAATATTTTAGTATTTCAGACGTTACACTCTCAAATACTGTAAATCGTGTGTACGTAGCGAATTCACTGGCAGTGGTTGAACTTGCCGACTGAATTAACATGCTTGCTGATTCCGTGGGCCAGGCAGTAGCGCTCGCTGATGGGACACGCAATACAAATGTGCCCCGTGATGCCGTCGCTCCCATGTCCTGAGCCGCACTCTCAGCGGTTGTGACTGTTGTATAGGATGTACAGCTTGATAATACTGTCGTCCTACTAAGTCTTCCACTGCCACTGTATGTCATGTTAACGGCCACAGGACCGTCTACAGGACCATTTATGGTATAGTCTGTCTCTATCGGCACCCCCTCATAACCCACTTCATCCTCATTGGGTTTGTTTGGGAAGACTCCAATAAGAACCGATGCCGCCAATAACGCATTCAACGATGATGAAAATCCACTGGCGGATGCTGGATCGTAGAACCCTGCCAAATCCATACTCCAACTGTTCTGCCCAGCTAACCTCTGTACCCAATCATCACTATAGCATGTCACCTCCACCGGAGCACCTACCATGTTGACAGTGGTATTATTGCTTATCCCAGAGAAGTCTACTGCGTTTAGGTAGACCCTCCAGTTCTTACCATGTATTTTTGCCATATATTTGTACCTCTATTTACCAGATTGATAATGCTAATCGGTTCCAAGCAGTATTAGCCGTGCACACATAGATATAATTAGCATCTATTGATACTTCGCAAAGGTCACAAGCCATTTTGGTATCCAATCGCTATAACATTATCTCCGGTATTTCCTAAAGTTACTTCATAGCCTACTGTGGTTTGAAAACTGATGGTATTTACCTTAATAGGCCAACCGAGCGCTGAAGTACGAAAGCAAACCAGAAGAAGCATAATGCATATACCAGTTGAACCCACCCGCATATCCCGAGTACCTCGCAGCACCGCCAAGCAAGGCCACCTTCCAACCGGCAGCCTGATTGTAGTAGTCGGTGATTTTGGTCGTCGATGTTCCCGTAACGTCCGCTGGCAAGAAACCTTCGTCAATCTGCTCCAACGCACCCTGATAGCCGTCGGCATTGTGAAGAGTAATACCTGGGACATCGTAGTTCGTTGCTGTGTCGTCAGCAAAGTCTGTGTCAGTATTGCTGAAATATGGTATATTGTTGTTAATATTAAACCCGTCGATGAACTGCCAAGTATGACCAAACCAGTTCTCGATACCGCGATATGTCATATAGCTACCAACGACCCCGTCCCCGCCAGAAACGTTATTGACAGCATCTCCGTCGCCATTACTCAGCCCACTATTGTTGATTGCGTGTTGAGCATTGTACGCCGTCCATGTCGCAGCGACCCAGTCAGTTAATCCAAGACCAATCGTACTCTGGGAGTAGAAATCTGCGTACTCCACCAGATACAAGAGTTGGATGGCCGAGGCCAAGTAGAAGTCGAATTGCCGCCAACCTGTGCCTCGCTTGGCTGCGATGAGCCGAAAGTTGGCCCGTGTGATCCCAGTGAATGCCTTCTTACCGCTCACACTGGACAGTATATCGTTCGACGTATCCACCGCTGGTGCACTGATGACGGTAGTAGCCTCCACTCCGTCTGCGCCTGTAATCACTGCGGTTGTAGTAATGACGTTATCACCCGCTATGCTGTCAATGATGTACGTGCCATCGTTGTCTGCCGTGCCTGAGACCACAATAACGTCACCCGCCTGAAGTAAAGCATATGGCGTTCCTGCACCTGCCGTGATCGTGCCCTTGCTGGCTCCATTGTCTACGTCGAAGGTGGCCGAATGCGATGCTACAGGGTTGTAGTCGCTAGTATAGACACTCTTGGAATCATCATACAACACACCCTCGTAAGCGCCGACGTAACGGAAGTCCACCTCCACACCGTTTTTGACGAATGCCGGGTGAACCACGAATCCTGTCAGCTCGTATCGGGAGATGTCCCAAGTGTGGACATTGGAGACCCATGAGTACTTGTAGTAGAACTTTGGTATCTCCACCATGACTTGACCATCCGCACCAGTCAAGTCCGACGGATCTCCGTTTGCTTTTAGCGTGGAGTCCGTTGCATTCAGGTAATACTGTACCACGCCCGCATCACTAATCACACATCGGCGCATGACAGACTGAATAGGCAGGGTAGCGTTGCCAGGGGTTGCCCCCGCTGCGAAGGCAGCCAATGACCCCCGCCGGGTGTAAGCGTCTGTGCTCTCGTTCCACGAGAGACCTTGCCACAATTTGCGTGTGCCATATGTTTCTGCTGTGACTATCCAATCCAAGTTAGGAGCTGTTGCTCCTGTGAGATTCCACTGACACCGAACATATCTATCCACAGATCCTGAATAATTTAGTATCTCAGACGTTACTCCTGCAAATGGCGTAAAATTTGTATACGTTACAAATTCTGCTGAGGTTGTTGAACTGGCTGACTGAATTGCCATACTTGCCGCATTCTCAGTCCCCCATACTGTGGCACTGCCTGAAGGAAGACGCAACACAAATGTCCCCCTCGATGCTGTCGCCCCCATATCAGTTGCTGTACCATTCGCTGTTGTCACCGTAGTATAGGAAGTGCAACTAGAGATAACTTTGGTTCTTGATAATCGTGCACTGCCGCTATATGTCATATTAACAGCTATAGGACCGTCCACAGGACCACTTATGGTATAGTCTGTCTCTATCGGCACCCCCTCATAACCTATCTCACCTTCATTGGGTTTGTTTGGGAAGATTCCAATAAGAACTGATGCTGCCAGCAACGCATTTAGTGATGACGAGAATCCGCTAGCTGAACTTGCATCGTAGAACCCTGCTAGGTCAATATTCCAATCATTATGGCCGACTATCCGTTGCATCCAAGTATCGCTGTAACATGTTACCTCTGCCATAGTCCCCATCATGTTGACAGTGGTATTATTGCTTATCCCAGAGAAGTCTACTGCGTTTAGGTAGACCCTCCAGTTCTTACCATGTATTTTTGCCATAAACTTACACCTCTATATATTACTCCTACCTATCAACACTTTTATGCAGCCCCAAGCCATTATCCGATGTAATTAAATCCATTAAGAAACATGATCAAAGTCATAGTTTTCCTGCTCTAACTCATGCTCAATCTGCTTGAGTCTGTTTATCGAGTCATCTAGTTGTCGAGAGGTTTCGTGGATTCGACCGTTTTGATAATGTACTTTTGCCATCGTTGCAGCTGCCAATAAGACGCTCGTACCTATACTGATTAGCAAAATATCATTCACGTTATCTCCCCAATCTTGTCTCTAACATAGTGACTATCCGCGTCTGTACTACTACAAATTCTCTTAGTGTCGTGTTTAACATATCCAACCGCCTATCTGTCCTAAATAGTAGCCAGAATACCACGACGCCTGGTATTCCAAGTGTCGAAGCAAGTTGGGCTAAGGTAACAACATCCATATGGTTCTCCAATTCCTATTAGGCACATATTAATTCTTTGCACCAATCCACTACCCGCTGTGTCGCCTGCCCATCATGTGGCCCTACGTATCTCTCAAGAATCCTTGGCCTGGCATCTCGTTCCCATACAGCCTTTTGTGCAAAAGAAAGTTTAATTGCATTATAGAGTGATTCAGCATCATAAGGGACTGAGGGTATTAATGGGTCTGCCACAAACCCCTCACCCATCCATATGGCCGGACTGCCCAGCATCGTAGCCTCGGTGGTGTAGTTTGAGAATCCGTTGCTAACCATTAAATCTGTTGCTTGTAGAACGATATCTCCATGCTGTGCTGTCACAAGACAGTTCACCCCCAAGTCCCTAGCGACAGCAGCGTGCCATTCCGCAGTCGCATTCCTCGAGTTTGGATGAACCTTGCATACCAACTGCACCCCATCATTGCGTAATTCATGCATTGCTGATAGCATCGTTTGCCATCCAAGTTCAGGTTGCTTGGGATTGTAGAGAAGAGTAGTCCACAACACCCAATCGCTGGCATATGTCACCACAGGTCTTTTGTGGTCCAACTTTAGCATTGCACACGCCCATCGCCTGTCTCTCTGCATTGTCGTGAATCTGTCCCACTGTGGGTGGCCCGTCACTCGTATCCTACCCTCATCCACACCACGGTCCATGTACCATTCCTTCATATACTCGCCCGCAACCGCTATCCAATCACATATCACTCTATTATGAAGATCTGGCGGATTGCCTATTATGGTTCCGTGGTTAAAGTGTGGCACATTCAACGTGGGCGTCCCTCGTGCCTTCGCGAACTGAGTGAGAGCCCTCGTGTCCTCACACACATCCTCATGTGTCACCACAAGTTTTATGTCTCTAGTCTCCCACAGGCGCGTCCAGACATTCAATCTGGCAACTATTCGCGACAACCCACTCATGGCAAACCCAGGGAACCATGACTTCAAATCCTCCGACAGGCTGCCAAAAATCTCTGTCTCTGGAAGCAACGATCTCATCCCTCGTTTACTGTTAAGGTTCCCTATGATCTTTGGAATGTTTGTCGCCGCCCAATTTACTCCAAATCCCTGGTCGACCTGCGAACCACCCTCGTCTATCCCAAACACAGGCAGTTTTTCTTCCTTTAGTGGCTCTGCTATCTGCGGATAGAGTATCCCTATGTCGTATGCTTCCGACAACCCTTTTGCCAGCGGCTTTACTGAATTGCCTCCACTGAGGATGATGACTGGTCGCCGTATATCCTGCTCAGTATTCTCTGATTGATTAGTTGCGTCAATTGGTACTCCAGACATTCTGCTACCTCCACTCCTTCATATGTCAGTTTAATGTTTTTGTGCCACTTTTGTACAAAATCAAATGATGTCTGATGAATCTCTTTGTCTATGTCACTGAACATGAATCAATCCCTCCAATTCTGTTATCGGTCTGATGGGAACAGTGACGTTGATAATCCCAGGCAGCCCCATGTTAGCTACCCTGAGACCCGCCATCTTCCCAACCATCTGTTCAAAGAACCCAACGTTTCTTTCCATGGTAAGGCCCAGCGTTTCTTGCCTTGCCACCTTCATCTTCTCTTTCTCCCCGTCGAGATTTGCTATCACATATTCTATTCGCTCTTCCCACTGTTCAGGAGTATTTGAGACAGGGTGCCCGAACTTCCCTAGTTCTGCATAAGGTGGTCCGTCACTGAACACCCAAGGCACCCCTGCTAGTATATATTCTATACCTTTTATCCAACTGCGCCTTGCATCATATGGATGTAAAAGGTCGAGTGGAGCCAAACCAATGTCAAATGTGCTCACAATTTTGGGCCATTCCGATGGCGGAACTCCACGTTGCCACATTTTCTGTCTCATGCCCTGCACGGGAAGTTGGAAGAAGATTCGCCCATCATTCCCGCACACTTTGAATATTACTTCTGGATGTCTCTGACATATTCTACCGAGGGCATCTCGCACACCGCTAAACCAGTATGAGTCATAGTGACTTACACTTCCGCCCCATCCAATGATAATTCTGTCGTTGAACTGCTCCGGTTTGCCTGGAAGGTCTTCATACCATGAACCCTGTGGGAAGTTCGGAATCCAGAGTGGTGTGTTAAGGTGCTCCCAATCCGCACAGATGACTTTACTTGGAGATGACACTGCGTCAACCAGTTGTACACCTATCTCTAATCCTTTTAGCGGTGGTGGATTTAGGTTGCGGGCGTTTTGTATCCAGAACAAGTGCGCCGGATTGCTCCACGGTAGAATCGGATAGGCATCATCCAAATCCAATATCACTGGTTTCCCCAACCCTTGGAAGTACTCCACCGCACTAAACATCGGTTCCGCAAATAGGTTGCGTTGGAATATGATAAGGTCAGCCGGCATTACAGCATCCTGTACTGCCGGGTCCTCAAACTGTCCGAACTTCTCAAACCATAACCCCGTGGCAGTATGTCCTTCTGTTGCATTTATCGCTCTCATGGGCAAAGCCGCTCTCCATTCACTGCAATTCCACTCTCTCGCGGACTCCTCTTCAGGAGTCCGCTATAACGAACAAAATATGCATAGCGGACCCTTTTAACCTCCCTTTCTTAGTAATTCATATCGTTCTAGCATTGTTTATTGACTTTGACAAAACTTTACACATTATATTCAATAGGTTCCAGCATGAACACAAAATGATTGAACTGTCTCTTCTTAACTGTCTCCGTTCCAATGTCTATCAACTCTACTTCAGTATGGTCTATAGCATCATTCAACGTGTCTGAGCCCGTGATAGCGTCAATCACATCCTGTATAATGACTTTTGTGTTATCCTGCCAGGTGCTCATTTGTGAGTCGTATGGCAGCCACACACCCAGTATCACAGACCATGTCACGTCATGACCATTTCCACCATAGGAAGTTCTCTGTGACCTGACAGGGCCAGGGACGATGACACAGCTCCAGGGGCATGGCGTGGTATTGATAATGTCCATGTCCATGAATGACACGTTCACCTCGTCAAACGAGCTTGTGGCTGTCAGGACCGCCGATGCACCGCTAATCACTCCTGTAAAACTCATATCCTTCTCTCCAACCAGGCGACTGTGTCCTCCGCCATTTGAAGGGCGGCATTTGCTATTCTCATCTTCCCAAATCTTGCCAAGGCCACCTCATGGAATTTGCTTGGCTTTGTTCCAGGATGCCATACCCGCTTGAAAAATACTACCTTGCCCACCTTGGGCCAGTAGAATCTCAGTGCGTTTGCTCTAACTGCTCTAATCTCATGAGGCCGTGTGCCATCTAACAGATAATCCCATATTTTAGAAGGATATCTGCCAGAGGGAGGTGATTTTACTTGTATCTCCCCACGTATTCCTTGTGGTTGCATATACGTTCTATATATGACATATTTACTTAATCCACCACTGCCAGGAACTTCTTGTCTCGCAGTGTCCCGAAGATCTTGCATCATCCTCTGGAACCTGCCGCGAACAATCTTTACGATGCCGGTATTTTTGACCTCCCCATATCTAGCAGCAATCTCTTTCAATCCTTCTGTGTATATCTGGATTTTTATGGTCATACCGTTGTCCAATCCGTCTTTTGCCACTCCATCATGCCAGACTTGAAACGCGACTGAATATAGTCACTCTCACTCTCATAGGTGTCCCGCTCCGACTCGCTCACCCCACCTACATGCGCCAGCCTTGATATCGCCTGGGCCTTGGTGGCTCCCAATATCCACAACGCCATTCCGTTGAATGATAATAGCCTCTCCATAGCCTCGTCGTAAAGGCGTTTCCAATGGGTGGGCTTGGACTCCTCCTCAGCACCATCCCAACTACTTGATTCGATAAGAACACCACTCTCGGCAAGCAAGGCAGCTCCCCACTCGGAAATAGGATCTAGGGCTGCCAAAAGAGCAGTGCCCGACACAGGGGTTGAAAATCCGATACTCGCAAACGCGACATCCATCTGGGCGGATACGTCAGCCAGGAAGAGTGTCACCTCAGCATCGGTCGGGTTTGTCTCACTAGAGAAATTGCTGTTCCCCTTTAGAAGATCCGGACATATTGCCGCAACACCTGACACTTTGCCGTATGCCATGTCTAACTCCTCATCGACGCAAATACTTCAAATGGTTTGGCTTCAGTACTACCATTCCATGGATCAAGATGAAAATATGCCTGCAACTCCCATATTCCTGCCGTGTCCAAGTCAGTTGATGCTGTGGTAACATATATCAGTTGGTTGGAACTGCCACTTCTCGGACTGCCACTCCACGATCCCGTTGTGGACTCATCCGGCTTTGTGTAATAAAACCATATTCCAGATGCACTTGATACGTCCAGAGATGCGGTAGTGCCAGAGATACTTGTTTCTTGTATTGCAATTACAAGGCTCGCGCCCGTGTCATATTGATGAAGTTCCGTTGCCATTATCTCTCCAGTACCAATATCTTGGATCGTGCTATGTCCGCTGTGCTTCTACTAGACCGCCGCATCTCTGCCACTACCGCTTTTTGCCTACTTATGTCTGCCGTCAGCAACAGGAATTCCGTACTGGCTACTACTGGTGGTACCACAGGAGCATGAAGCCACTTCAGCACCCAGAATGCTATGTCTCTAGTCTTACTCACGTCACACCGACTATGGCGCTAGCCGAGTCATCAAGGGATGCTGACATTGTCCGATAGTTTGTCGTTCCATCTACACGATAGATTGTCCAATCACTGCCGCTTATCTGTGATTCTGTAGCCATTAGGATTAGAGTTGTCAAAGAGTGGCAGGCTGACGTTGTCTGCACTTCACTGGCTGATCTTGATAATATATCGTTACCTATGGTGGATGCAGCTATTAGATTACTAGCACTCAATACATCACTTCCACTGATTATTCCTGTTGCTGTTGCAAGACTCGTAACATCGGCCATGAAGTTTGCTGGTGTATTCAGATCATCCAAAAGTGCTCCTGCGGTACTGGCAGTATTGTGTGCATTAACAATATCCTCATCCCATATATTATCTACTAGAGTTGAAGCTGTTAATAGATCACTTGCACTCACTGCCGCTGTAGCCGCTTGACGAGTAGAAACCGCAACGTCAAGATTAGTTACTGTCGCCTTGAATGTCGCTGGCGTATTTAGGTCATCTAACAATGCACCCGCTGTGCTGGCGGTATTATGAGCAGCTATTATATCTTCATCCCATACACCATCTACTATAGTGGATGCCGCTATTAAGTCAGATGCCGATAGAAGATTAGATGCACTGACTGCCGCTGCTGCTGTTTGTAGCGTTGACATTGCAACTGTACCATTTATATTAGACGCTGCTATTGGACCTGTTGTGACTACATCTGAGGCTGATAGTAGATTTCCCACAGCCATCACAGTTGCTGCCCAATTTACAACATTTATTCCTAGTAGAGCGGCACTAGTTGAAACTGATACACCTTCAATTTCCCATAAGTCGCTTTGGAATCTGTCCACACCATATTTTGTATCCCAATAATTAGCTGTGACTACACTGAAGTTGCCCCAGACAGGAAGAGCGCCAGACATGTTTATATCCCAATAAGCTGTGCCGAGAGTGCCAGTGTCAGTTGTATCAACCTCGACTTTGTAATATCCCGCTGCCATGTGCTCAGGAGATGTGGAACTATTCATAGCAGCAATCGTAGCACCATTCTTTGATAATCTTACGTCAGACGCACTAATAGCTAATCCTGTTTCAGGTGTGCTACCATTTGTCCCATCTAGGAATGGGCCTGCTGGAAAGGATGCCGCTGTTGATTGTCTTAATTCTGGCATTACCTAATCCTCATGTTTCTATAATATCTCATTGCCACTGGTATCGACAGCCCCGCTGCCACTGCCGCCGACAGCCACGGCCACAACTCGATGTCGAACATGGAGCAGGGCGCGAGGTAGAGCTCCATTATCTCGGAGGCGGTGAGGGCACGGTTGTAGAGAAAAGCGTTCTCTACTGTGCCATCCATATACTGCCCCGGTGTTGCAAATTCGCTACGGCCTAAAGTAAATTTGTCTATCGTACCTATCGAGCCTTGCGATGTTGTTTCTGTTGCTCTTAGCCTACCATCTACATATAATAATCTGAGACTATTAGACTCAAACACCCCGACAACTTGATAAATCTTACCAAGGACAACTTCATCCGTGTCCCGAGCTAAAGCTTGGCTACCGTCATAATGCTGTATATAGAATTTATGTATATAGCCGTCTAAGGCGTCTTCCTGCGCACCCAGTCCCATTACCCTGGTCTGCCCACCAACATACAATCCAGCTATTCTGCCGTCTTGAGTTGACGCCAGACTTACATTTACACAAATAGTACAAGGAGCTCCAGTAACAGTACTTATCCCTATAGGAATACAATCATCCGTCCCATCAAACGCCAGCGCAGGCCCATTCTCCCCCGGATTCCACCCACTCGTAGCCGTGGGAGGGAAGGCCATTCCTGTTAAAGTGCCTATACTACCATCTACCAAATTAGTGATGGTATTGCCACTAGCCTCATTCATCAGGTAGAGGGCTACCAGCCTCTGCGCCAGTGGGTGTGCAAGGTTTATCTGTGAGCCTAGAAACGGCTTCTGTCTGCCCCAGTGGATGGTCATAGCCTATGCAGTCGTGTAAGCTTGTACGGGTGTCACCCGCACTTTGTAATTCAAGGTGCTACCATCGGCATCGTAGCTGTTGTCCACCACCACCCGTGCCCTGATGGTTCCAGCAGGTAGAGTGATTGGGGATTTTGATATTGCCACGTTGAAGACAGCCGTGTTCAGTGCGTGCTCATTCGTCGTCCCGTCTAGGATCACCACAGCATTAGCCGACTGTGCACTCTCAAATACCAGTTCTGAGTTAATCAACGTCCCATCCTCGATGGCCAGCCATTTACCCAGCACCGTCAAGGCATGCCCTGTCAAGGCAATGCTGGTCGCAGCTGCCGCCAGGGGATTGTCCTCGATCAGGTCAGTGGCCGCAGTGCCAACAAGCGCCGAGAAGGGTGTCAAATCATGCCAATCCTCATCGCCCGATGCAGCGCTAGACGTCTGGACGATGAACTTAGTCCCCGTGTGCGCTGTTGTGGTGTCGAGAAACGCTTGGAGGCACAGTTCCGCTTGGAACAGATCGGACACATCTAGTATAGCCGAATGAACGATGGTATTCTGTGCGACTGCTGTCCAGTCCTGTAGCGCCTCTGGTGTCTTGGCAACTGTTATTGATCCCATCGCCTACACCCCGTAGATAGCAGTAGCTATCGCATTGACAGCGCCATTCACATTGTCCTGAATAGTGCTGTCGGTGGCATTACGAATATCCGCCACGGCTGCGGCCCGGTTTGCCGCCAGCGCATACTTCCAAAGGCGCGCCGACTCTGACTCGCTAGAGTCCAGCGCAGCATTGGCCCATTTCGCCCGTAGCTCATGAGCGCCAGCAGTCTGGTCGAAGGGTGCTACAGTGTCAGCACCGCTGATAATCGTCTGCGCTGCTACAACGACTGCAACCTCGACTTTAGCCCGCAGTTCTCCTACTCCAAACAATGCTCGTAGTTCCTCATATGTTGCCATGCTAGTCTCCTAAACATCTCTTTTCCCCATTCATCTGCCAACAGATATTCGATGAGAATAGTGGGGAATAAAAGTTCTGTGTTTTTATTTGAGTACTACCAATCAAGGGCATCCAACTTTTGTGCAAAACCAAGTCACTATGCTACATTCCACAAAAGTCACTGTACTATCGCTATCCCTCCTCATTACGGTAGAATCTCAGCGACCGCCTTCGCCCGCGTCCAATCCAAGAAGTTCTGCAGTGCAGAAATTTGGGCAGCAGAGAGGTAGGGGACTAGGTCCCCACTTCGACGATCCATCCGTGCACCAGTCTGGTCTAGGATTTCGACATGATACAGTCCCCTACGTTCGGATGGGTCATCAGACGGATCGACGAGTTGTAGCTCTATCCGCCCGATGGTTGTTGCTGTTTTGATAGTTTCCTGATTCCAAGACATGTTTTCCTCTTTTTTCTATACATTTGATTAGGTAGACATTGATAATGTCAACAAAAAGATTCCTACTAATAGACAAGCGCGCTTGATCAAGGTAGATAACAATATGCTACACTGTACGTGAATGGGCTTCCGCTATCATGAACAACATTCATATCCCATATCCTTGGCAAAGGATAACCAATGGTCTCAGTTATGCCTTCTGCACCAGCAGCAATATTTGGATAAATCATATAGGTATAAGATGAAGCTGTTGTCAAACATGCTGACGCAATCAAATTTCTATAACTTCCGCTTATTGGGTCTTTGGTTCTAACATACAAAGTTACAGTCTCAGAACCTGATATAACAGAAATGTCCCAATAAACAGTAACACCCTTACTGCTGTAATTGGTATAATCCCCACTTGTGGAGCTCGACGTTCGACTCCTGCTTGCGAACGCCGTCCCCGTTTCCGTTGTCCCATATCCACTATTGCCAAACCTTCCGAGAGTGACTTCTTGACGGCCATAACTATCCGTAACCATAAAAGTAGCATCACTCGTAGCGGACACCGCCGAAGGTGTTGACCTATATATACCACCCACTAATAGAGGTGCTATGGCAGACGCCGTGGTGTCCGCTCCCGTCGCACCCTGTCGTCTAGGTGAAGATTCTCCTGTTGCCATAACTACCCCCGTACTCTATAAATAAAATGGCCCACCAAAGGAACAGGTATGACATCCTGCCTTTTGAGAGCCAATATTAATGTTCCTGCCATATAAATCCTCCTAGTATAGTTTCAGTCCCGGCCAGAGGTAGAGACCGGACATAGATGTTACTCTTCTGGTATTACTTTTGGCTTTGCTCTTTTGTGTAGCTCTTCATCGTTCTCATGCCGCATCAACTCAGATATGCTTGTAAAGCTCTGAGCACAGCGCGGTTGACGACAGAAATAGGTTATATGAGGCCGTACCAAACCCGTACTAATTAGCTTGTCATCATTTGGGAGTCCGATAAACAATATAGGATCTCCCCTATTAAATTTTACGTCCGCAGTGTATTTGAAAGGTCGGACGGCCTCATATGTTATCTCTGCCTTAAAAACGTTAGTCATTATGCTTTCCTCCTGTAATCAGTCAATGATTCGATTCTATCATACGCCTGGTCGATTGTGTCCTGTGT